>Ga0172379_10006536_pt1 | contig 15547 bp, 11 predicted proteins | sample GrowelOW334metaG_FD_119756 | JGI IMG/M metagenome (GOLD analysis project Ga0172379, IMG submission 119756) | Groundwater microbial communities from an aquifer near a municipal landfill in Southern Ontario, Canada - Groundwater well OW334 metaG | ecosystem: Environmental > Aquatic > Deep... | reverse complement strand
TTGTCCAAGACTCAACACTCCCTGATCTGTTGCGGGACCATCAGCGAGCACCTGACTGCGTTTTACTTTTTCTCCCATACTCACAATAGGACGCTGTGAGAGACAGGTTGATTGGTTCGAACGTTTAAATTTCAAAATAGGATACTTCTTATTACCTGATGCACCCTTCACCACAATCGCGTGTGCATCAACTTCTACAACAGTCCCATCTTCTTCAGCAAGCACTACCTGCTCTGAATCATGAGCAGCACGATCTTCCTGACCTGTACCCACAAGCGGCGCATCGGGCACAAGAGATGGCACCCCCTGACGTTGCATGTTTGAACCCATGAGAGCACGACTTGCATCATCATGTTCAAGGAAAGGAATAAGCGACGTAGCCACAGACGTGAACTGATTTGCTGATACGTCAATTGCATTCACATCTTCACGGCGACATGTACCAGGATGTCCTTTAATACGAGCAGCAACTACTTCATCAAGAAGAAATCCTTTTTCATCCATTGCGGCGTCTGCCTGCGCAACGTTATATGATTCTTCTTCAATTGCATCAAGCCATACTACCGTTGAAGTAGTAATACCGTTTTTTACCTTAAAATAAGGTGTCTCAATAAATCCAAATTCATTAAGCCGTGCGTAGTTTGAGAGATAACTCACTAAACCAATGTTTGCACCTTCAGGTGTCTGAATCGGACAAATACGTCCATAATATGAGGAATGCACATCGCGCACCTCGAAACCAGCACGTTCACGCGTAAGTCCACCAGGACCCATCGCAGAAAGACGACGCTTATGTTCAAGTTCGGCTAAAGGATTGACCTGATCCATGAATTGCGAAAGCTGTGAAGCTTGGAAAAAATCACGAACCACCGCAGTCAAAAGTTTATAATTCACAAGCTGTACTGGCTGTAATAATCTTCGATCGAGTGTAGACATACGATCTTGTACTCCTCGACGCAAACGAGCAAAACCAACACGAAGACGTGACTGAATAAGTTCCCCTACCGCACGTACGCGACGATTTCCCAAATGATCAATATCATCTGCTTGTTCAGTCTGATTGTTATTCATTCGAATAACCTCCTTAAGAAGTGCAATAAGGTCATTCTTATCCAAAATACCTCCCTCCTTTTTTGTCTGAGGAAGTCTTTGATTAAACTTAAAACGACCTACAGGACTTAAATCATAACGGTCAAAACGGAAAAACATTCCCTCAATAAGAGATTTTGCATTATCCACAGTAGTAAGGTCGCCTGGGCGAAGACGCGCATGAATGCTCAAAAATGATTCATCGGCATTCTCATTGTCATCCTTCTTTAACGTTGCCTCAATAAATTTCACTTCTCCGGTATCTACATCCGCGAAAATCTTTTTCATCTCCTCTACGGTAGTAATACCAAAGATACGCAATAATTGCGTAATAGGAGCCTTTCTCTTTCGATCAATACGCACTCCAATAAATCCATCATGTTCAGTTTCAAATTCAAGCCACGCACCACGATTAGGAATAACCTTTGCACCAAATAATTTCTTTCCTCGATAAATATTTTCAGTAAAATACACACCAGGAGAGCGCACCAACTGTGCAATTACTACACGCTCCACGCCGCTAATAATAAACGTACCACGTGTGGTCATCGTAGGAAAATCGCCAAGATACACTTCTTGTACATTGGTCTCCTTCGTTACTTTGTTCGTCAATTTTAAATTCACGCGAAGCGCTGCTTCAAACGTAAGATCTTTTTCCTTTGCTTGCTCCTCGGTATACTTCGGAGCATCGAACTTATAATCCATAAAATTAAGTTCGAGTTCTTTGCCGGTATGATCGCGAATCGGAGAAATTTCATCAAATAATTCTCGCAATCCTTTTTCTACAAACCAATCAAATGAGTTTCGCTGAATCTCTATAAGATTTGGTTGTGCAAACTTCGGCCCTGTGTATGAAGTAAATATTTTTGGTTTAATATGCATGTTGTTGGTATTTTTTTATTCGCCTCTTTTTATAAATATTTTGCTCGGTTTATATTGTGTTCTTCCAGTGTTTTAGAAAAGAATGTTTCTCCTGTTTTCGCGGAAAGATAATATAGATAAGGAGTTTCTTTTGAAGTCAGCGCTGCCTTAATAGATGCTTGCCCAGGGTTTCCAATAGGTGTTGGTGGCCATCCGAGCTTCTGATACGTATTGTAGGGAGATGAAAATGAAATATCCGATCTTGCTACTCTCAACACTTCACAATCCCTCAATTGTCCATCACATTTTGCGTAACTTATTGTTGCATCAACTTGCAAAGGCATTTTTATTTTCATTCGTTTCAGTAAAATTCCTGCTACGATTTGGCGATCACTGAAATCGGGTACTTCTCGCTCAAGAATCGACGCAAGCGTGAGCGTAGCATACCAATCCTTTGTTCCTTCAAGGAGTGGCCATGCTTTTAATTGAAAGTTGTTAAGGAAGACTCGCACAATATCATCGGGTGTTGCATCTCTCGCAATACGATAAGTGTCAGGAAAAATAAATCCCTCCAAAAGCGATGCATTGGAAAGAAAAGGATATTGTGCATGCAATTCATCAAGAGAAAAAGAAAATGGTTTTTCGCGTTTCCATACACCCGCATCAATAAGAATTTCGCGTACATCTTTTATAGTAGAGCCCTCAGGAATAGTGATGCGCACCTCATTACTTCCTCCTGCGGTAAAAATCTTACTAATTTCAGGAATGCTCATAGAAGGTTCAAGTTCATACACTCCGGGTTGTAATTTCTGCGCTTTTCCACTTATCAACATATATAATTTAAATACTGCCACCGATTTAATAAGTGAGTTTTGAGAAAGATGTGCGCCTACATTTTTTACTCCATCTCCTTTTTCTATGGTAAATTTCACTACATTTCCTTTTAATGTAATATCAGTAGAAACGTCCCCATTGAAAGCAACTGGCTGAAGTCCGTAGAAAAAATAAGCAACAAAAATAATAAAAAGCAAAAACAACCCCAAAATGCTCAAGAGCCTTACGCTTAAATTGCCTCTTTGGTTATGCTGAGGATTCAAGTTTAATGTGTTCAATGATGCTTAAAATTATTGAGGATGTTAAGAGGTTCGACCCTCCATAGCTAAAAAAGGGAAAGGTAATGCCAGCCACAGGAAGCAATCCGAGGTTGGAGCCAACATTCACAAAAAAGTGAATGATAAAAAACAGCCCACCTCCCAAGCTTATCAGTCGGAAATAGTTGTCACGGGCTCGTAGTCCAATCATGAGAACTCTATACACTATGAAAAAGAATGTCAAGAGGACAATGAGACCTCCCAGTATCCCCCATTCCTCCACAAATGCAGCAAAGAGAAAGTCCGTCTGCGCTTCTGGCAAAAAATGGAATTGTACCTGCGTTCCCATACCAAATCCCTTTCCCCAAAACCCGGCGGAACCGATAGCTATTTTTGCCTGAATAACATTGTAATTTACACCTAATGGATCTCGCTCGGGAAAAAGAAATCCAGTAATACGCTGTTGTTGATAAGGTTTTAAGAAAAAACTCCACATGAGAACTGCAGCGAGAAAAATCACTCCTGCTCCCAAAAGAAATCTCTTTATATGCACGCCTCCTATTAAAAGGAAACCAAACCAAAGAACCATAATAGTAAACGCCGAACCAAAATCAGGATGAATCGCAATAAGTCCTGCAGGGATTGCAGCATACATAAATGAAAGAGCAATATTTTTCATTCTCCACGCCTCAATATGACGACGCGCAAAAAAATGTGCGAATACAAGAATAAGTGCGAGTTTAATAATCTCACTTGGTTCAAATTGTAATCCCGCGATAGTAATCCAACTCTTAGTTCCGCGCACCGTACCTGACTGAAGGTTAGAAACTACAAGAAATGCGATACCTACAAAATAAAGTGAATAACGAAACCATGACTGACTCCCAATCCAGCGCCAATTAAATCTGCTTCCCACAATAATAATGAAAAAGCCAATGCCATACCATAAAAGTTGTCGCCAAAACTGGCCGATACTTGAACTTGCAAGCGACACAAGACTTGCCGAGGCCAGAATACCAAGCCCCACGATAAGAGCCCAATCAAATTGTTTCAAACGAAGCATCATCGGCTATAAATCGATATCTTGGTCGCCGCCATATCAGTGCGGCTCGCAATGTCCTTATCAACAGGAAAAGGAATAGTAAACGGCACACTCGCAAATCCCTCTACGCTTGTTAATATTGTCTGCGCCGCAAAAAGCTCGTATCCAAATTGATCATTAAGAACTGCAACAATTTTTACTTCCTTTGCAAGAAGTGCACCTTCATTTTTTATAATTCCGCTTACACGAATTGCGCCACTTCCGTTCTCAGTTATTGCATTATGAAGTGACAATACGGGTGGCAATAATTCCTCAACAGAACGCCACCTTGGATTTGTCATTTCAATCTCAATCTTTTTAATAGCACTCGCCCGCGTAGTAAAACGAGGTTCAAAAATAAAACGAGTCTCCCCCGCAAAAAGAGTATCAGTCCCTTCAAGTGATTCGAGACGCGTATCATTTATATCTCGTGCAGTAATACGATAAGTAAATTGTTCTGCATGATATTCTTGGTTTAAATTCACCACCTCAAAAAGAGCTACTGCTTTCCCTGTAGCAAGTGAAAATAATTTCGGCGACGCCCCCTCTTCTAAAGGTAGGAGATGTTTGATGGCGCACGCAATACACGCTCCTCCACAATCTACTTCAGTCTCATTTTGATTCTGTATTCCATCAAAACATGTTTGCGGCTTTTGAAGAGTAATGCCCCAGATACCAAAAACTATAAGAGAGAACATCGTAAGATATAGCGCTCCGTATATAAATTGTTTAAGTGATCGTGACATTATGAAATGTTTGAAACAATCTCTATTATTTTTTTAAATTCTTCGGGATGTAAACTTGCTCCCCCAATAAGAAATCCATCAATATCAGATTCGTGTGCAAATGCCTCAATATTTTTTCCATTCACTGAACCACCATAAAGCACTAGGCTATTTAAAATATTAAATTGCTCACGAATTATCTGTTTAATATGTCGACTCATTTCTGCGGCGTTCAGAGGCGAATCATTCTCACCCGTTCCAATTGCCCATAACGGCTCATACGCAATCACACACGCACTCTTTGCAGAGCGCTTGAAAAACTGAAGATTAATAAAAAGTTGATTTGCAACAAATTGCTTTGCCTGTTCCATACCCTCTTTTCGAGTAATACTACCCTCTCCCACACAAAGAATGGGGGTAAGGTCTGATGTTACTACTGCCTCAACTTTTCTTCCTACCATCTCATCAGTTTCCAAAATATATGCCCTCCTCTCCGAGTGTCCTACAATTACATATTTTGCACCAACCAATTTCAGCATGTTTGCAGAAACTTCTCCTGTGTATGCTCCTCCTACTGGTGCATTCTCGAAAAATACATCTTGTGCTGCAAGTGCTGCATGCACAAGTACTTCTTTTACCGCTTGAAGAAAAACAAAAGGAGGTGCAATAACCACACCCGCCTTGTCACTCTCTTTTGCAAGAGCGACCGCCTCCAGCAACGATACAGGATTCATCTTCCAATTAGCTACAATTAATTTATTCATAATGATTCATATTCTTCCCGATTTGTGAAAAAATTCGAGTAGCAACAAAGAAGTTTTTCCTACAAATCGCAATCCATCGGAGTTCCGACGAAGACGGACAGTTGGCCACAATTAATTTCATATGCATTCTGTCTTCTTAGGGAGTATATAGAAATTTTTTCTCTCTTTCCACCACACTACTAACATGTCCCAATAAAATGAAACGGGCCGATATAAAGAACGTTGTGAATGCTCATATGCTATGGAATACATTACTTCTATAGGAATATGTGCACGATTTGCAAGGATAAGAAATTCGCGAAAAATTCCTTCTCTCAAAGAAAAATGGGGGAATTGAAGAAGATACTTGGCTGCCTCTTCGGAAATACAAAAGGCATAAGGACGTGCGTGTAAAATACCATGAGAATTTTTTGGTGCGCGGAAAAGTCTTCTTACTATCTTTACTATCCACGCAATACTTCTACGAAGTGGTTGCGTATGTGTATGTGATACAGCAATCACAATACCTTGATTTCTGCGCAATACATCAATAATTTCTACTCGAGAACCAAGGAAAGAAACACAAGAGAGGTCCATAACACATCGCACATTACCACGTGCCACAACGAGTCCTTCCTGAGTCGCCCATCCAATCCCATGATGTTCCTTCCCCTCGATAATGCGAACGGGTCGCACCGCTTTCCCAAAGCGTTCCGCAATTCCTCGAGTTACATCACGCGAACCATCGTCCACTACTATTATTTCTGAAGAAAATTCAGAAAGAGAAAGTACGTAATCCGCGGCAGTAAGCACATCAAGAAGTCTTTCGGCTTCATCACGTACTGGAAGAATGAGTGAAAAGAATGGCTTTGACATGGCACACAATTATGACACGGCCTTAAGACGTTTGTAGATTTCCTCCTCCACCTCATTTCTCGGCCTCCCATATATCTGCCGCGTGTGTTCTCGCGCAAGTTCAATAAGTTCCTCACTGCCTTGTAGTGGAAAAGGAACAAAGATATTAAAAGGTGGATAAACCTGATTATTAATTAAGATTTTTATATGCGCATTTAAATTATCAATATTCATAATATCGCTTGCACCAAATACAGGAGCAAACTGTTTTGCAAGAAATTCCGCATCATCGGCACCCACACGAAATGCAACCATCGAACCTACGTTACCAAAAATCGCATCGCGAATTGGTTCTTTGAGTTGGGAGATAAATTGATGAGCTACCGTCAAACATAGTCGATATTTGCGCGCTTCCGAAAGAATGGTCGAAATACCTGGTGTAGTAAAATTCTGAAACTCATCAATATAAAGATAAAAATCCTTACGCTTTTCCATAGGAATGTCCGCGCGTGAAAATGCTGCGATGGTAAGTTTTCCCACAAGAATCATACCAAGAAGACTTGCATTTAATTCTCCAATTCTTCCCTTGCTGAGATTTACTACCAAGATCTTTCCTTCGTCCATTATCTTTCTGAAATCAAGAGAGCTCTTTGATTGTGCGATAATCGGACGCACATAATCATTTGCGATAAAGGTATTAAATTTGGAAGAAATATACGGAACCATATTTGCAAGTGCTGCCTCTCCGCCAGCTTTTTCTGCTTCTTTTTCCCAAAAATCTTTTGCGAGAATATTTTTACACTTTACAAGAAGTTTCTTTCGAAACTCTGCATCAGAAAGTACTCGTGGAATTTCGAGAATAGTGAATCCATCAGCAGGATCATCCATAAGAAGAAGGAGTGCATTTCGTGCATATTGCTCAAAAAGTGGACCACCTGTTGCCTTGAGGTCATACAAGGTATCAAAAATCATCATCAACTCATTAATAATAAATGTCTTCTGCTCAGGGAACCGCGCATCATACTCAAGCATATTCATACCTAATGGGTATGAAAGATCGCTCGGATCAAATACAATTACATCCTTCATGCGTTCTTTAGGAACTCGTTTCAAAATATCCTCAAAAAGATCTCCGTTCGGATCAATCACACATACCCCCTCTCCATTTTTCATATCCTGTCCCACACAGTTATTAATGAATACTGATTTTCCCGTACCCGTCTGCCCCACCACATAAAGATGGCGACGACGATCTTCTCGTGCAAGTTTAATCTTGATATGCCCTCCGCGATATCTACTTTCTCCAATAGAAATACCTTCACGTGAAAGTTGCGAAGGTGGTGGCGCTTCGCGTGATTTCAAATACCGCAACCGTGGCATCTCAGTAAACGGCGTAGGAAAATGGAAGATACTCGCAATCTCTTCCGAATTTAAAATCATTGCGTCTTCCTCCTCAAATGCGCGAAACGTAAATGCCTGAATAAAATCCTGAAGACGCTTTGGTTTTATAATTTTAAATTCATTTCGCTCAGGAGAGGCAAATTGTGAAAATCCTGCAGTCACTCCGTCTGCAATTGCATCTGCCTGATACTGACTCGGCGCAGATGCAACCACACGCACATTCACCTTAAAAAGAGGTTTCCCTACCTTCATCTCAAGTGCCTTAATTGCCGCCTCATCAATTACCTTCTCTTCGTATTTTTTATCATCTCCTTTCGGATTTACCGCATTCACCACATCCGAAAAAGAAAACGAGGGGCCCTTTATAGTGCTATGTAATTTCTGCCCTTTTTTAAGTCCTCCGATGGCGTTACGAATAACTTTCTTATCCGACCCCGAAGAAGGTTGCACCACGATCTGAATTGCACAACCCTCGCCCACCTCATTAATATGAGTAAGACCTCCAAGAATAGAAAGAAAAGGGTCCGCATCAAATTCCTGATATGTCCTAATTGGTAAGGCGTATGCCTCCTTCTGTTTTAGTGAGGCTCCCGCTACCGCACCCGTATAATTGAAAATGGTGTAATCCTCTGCCTCGCTTACATCAGCATCTCTCCAAAGTGCCTGCACCTGACGCACAAGCATCTCACGCGCGCTTGCGGGAACTGATACATAAAAATGAATTTCCTGACCAACGGCAGGAACCGCCATTTCAAACACAAAATACTTTCCGAATGCCGCAAGAGCACTTAAAAGCTGCTCCATTACACCAATCTCCTTTTTTAATTCTTTCCCTTCTTTATCAACAAGAGGAAGACGTACAAGAAACAACCTCAAATGAAGTCGTTCAGCAAGTTTTTTTCTCGCAATAGCTCTAAGAATAAAAAAAGCAACCACTCCTACAACTGTGGTTCCCACAAGAGAAATGAATAAGGAGATATACACTGACATTATTTTACTATCCCGCGTTTTTGAAGCTCCGGCATAAGCTTATCCACAAGCGCATCGTGAAATGCATCCTGAACAAATGGCGAATGATTCTGCGCTTCTTTTACTGCCGCATGAATTCCATTTACAAAAACTACCTCTACAAGCCTTGTCACCTCTCTCTTTATCTCCTCGCTCACATCTCCGTCTTGGAGATATGTAGGAAGTACATTTTGAGATTGTGAAGAAGTAACAGAAGTTATGGGAATTGGTGTGGTTGGAATTGCCTTTTCTGCATATGCCTCAACAGAGCGCTTTACAATTTCCCGCTCTGGCATTTCAACCACTTCAGGCAACTTTCGTTGTGCATTAATTTCCGCATTCAAACGTCCAAGGTCTTTTTCAAGATTTTCACTAAAATTCTTTATCTGCATATATTTATTATAACCTATAACCCCTGGATGCGAATTGACCCTCCCGAAGAATCAAGATTCGTTGAGCTCGTAAATGTACTCTGAGGACTTGTGACTACTCCTCCACTTGTTCCTCCTGACCAATCAGTTTGCTGGAAAATAACATTACGTGAACGAGTAATATAATCCGAAAACGAAACCTGTCCCGTACTCGCTTTTGTGGGCCACTCAGTAACACTCGTAATCTTCTGTGTAGAGGGATCATCACTCGATGCGGGCGTGATACTTCCGCACGGCGCTACACCAGAAACAGAACTTGAGGCATCATTCGTCCGACACGTATTTTCAACATAAAAATACCGAGTAAAAGTGGCACTTTTATAAATCTGTCCCACCTCATCTGCAGAAAGTGCACGATTGTAGACACGAACGTCATCTATATACCCTGGAAAATTGGGGCCCCAAGAATTATCGCCAATTACTATAGGTTGAGCATTATCAACATTGCCGGCCCCATCGGCGTGAGACTTAGAACTGCCCAAGGTACCATTCACATAAATATATGTAGTAGTTGAATTCCTAATACCAACTACATGATACCAGGTATTCACATCTAAAGAATTTTTGTAAACATTTGTATTCCCCCATGTAGTCTGAGTGGTTATGTAGTTTGCAACATTAAACTTTCCAGCGGCAACACTCCAGGTAGATATTTCTAGTCCCCAACCAGCACTTCCTTGATAGGTAACATTTTTATTTACTAGTCCATATTCCGTATTTGAAGCAAGGCTATTATTTACATAAAGCCAAAAACTTACCGAAAATGGACTAGTCGAAAAATCCAAAACACTATTATCTGAGACATTTACATAATCATTAACCCCATCAAAACTCAGGCAATTTCCAATTTTACATGTTGATGTTGCTCGTATTGGAGTATTTGCAAGTGTTCCGTTGCTACTTCCTATTGAATCATATGTGATAGTACTCGTTGTCCCTTCATATTCATCAAGCTTCCACTCTCCTACAAGTCCATTTGTCACGTCATTATCAAGTAATCCTTCCTTCCCTTGAATTACCAGATAAGTAGTACCTGATGCATTTATATAATACTGAGTACTCGAGGCCTTTGTGAGTCCATAGAGATTCTGCCAATTCGCCAATCCATAGGCGCGAGCCTTAGAAAGAAGTTCTTGACTCATATTTACCGCTGAACCTGCTTTCTGAATCGAGATATTTGATTGGAGTGTTTGCGAAATAGCAAACGATGCAGCACCAATAAGCATCGCGCCAATTGCAAGTCCCACAATAATTTCGATGAGAGATTGACCACTCTCGTCGTGGAGAATTTTAAATTTTAAATTTTTAATTTTAATTGAATGCATAAATCGATAAATTTTTAAAATTTAGAACTTAACATTTGAAATTTATTTGAGGTCATTATAGTGAGCTAAAACTTCCGCCGCAGAAAGTGCGCGATTATAAATTTTTACTTCATCAACGGAACCAATAAAATATGTTTCGGACTGATTCCCCGTCGCACCTCCGAGATAAAGTGTGTCCCCAGCAACAGCCGCGATTGTTCCTACAATCGTCTGTTGACTAGAAAATATGCCATTAATGTACAATTTTGCAATTAAATTAGAGGAAATTGTCATCGTAATATGTGTCCACTTATTTGCCATAGAAGGGACGATAAAATCATAAAATTGAAGACTCTCAACACCAGTACGCTTAATAAACGTAACAGTTGTATCATTCTTTGTTTCAAGAACATAGTTATATGTACTTGCAGGACCTCGTGCAATAAACCCATTTAAAATTCCATAATATCCTGTTGTGTGATATGCAGTTGGAAACACCCAAGCAGAGAGCGTGAAATCATTTGAAAACCCCAAAGAAGCGTTGCTATTTCCAACATTTACATAATTAGTAGCGCCATTGAAAGTTAAGCACCCACCTGCCTTGCAATTTAAAATACTTTGCCACGTCGGACTACCCAAAAGCGTTCCAGTATTACTATTTCCCGAAGCATCGTACGTGGTCGTTGCAGTCCCCTCATCAAAGTGCCAATACCCTACAAGTCCTGAATCAAATCGGGGTGTTGCCTTCCCAAGCGTATTTAACACAATATCCCCTACCAAATTATCCTTACGCCCAGTAATAAGAGAAATTACTTTTTTTCCCGAAAGGTTTCCCGTAATGCCTGAAAAAATTGCATCATAGGTACTTGAAGAAAACGGATTCGAGAATTGGATACCACGTGGAAGTCCATATGTATTTGTACTTGTGCCAAGGGCATATGAAACACCTTCAAACATCGAATATGAATTTATTGATGTGGAATTTAGAAAATGAACTCCCCATTGTGAACCATTTTGCTGTGTCACCGCACGCTTCTGAGCATCTTGAATTACCGACGACATTTCGTCTAAAGTTCTCTTTAAATTTTGTTGACCTCGATAGCCACCGAGCGAAAGAGTTGATACTACTGCAATAATTGAGACAAGCGAAATAGTTACAAGCAACTCAATAAGTGTGAATCCCGAGCGACGGGAACAGTGAATAGCAAATAACGAATTATGAATGGTAGGTTCTCCACAATTCTTTATTTTCATTTCTTTATTCTTTACTCGTAATTCATTATTCATTATTTGAATTTCTAGAATTGTGTCGTAAGCTGATAAATCGGCACAATGATTGCAAGTGCAATAACACCGATAATAATACCGATAAACATAAGAAGCGCAGGTTCAAGGAATGAAACGAGCTCCTTCACCGAAGAATCAATCTCTTTGGTATAAAATTCGCCAAGCGTTTCTAATACTTCATCCAAATGACCTGCGCGCTCTGAAATTGCTACAAGGTTAGTAACTGTCTGAGGAAAATAGGGTTCGCGTCGAAATGCCTCACCAATAGTAAGACCTTTTGCAAGACCTTCTTGCGAAATACGAATAAGCGACGAACGAAGCTCTTCATTTGCTACTGCGCGGGCAGTAATCTCGAGTGCTTCCGTAAGTGGCATACCTGCTTTAATAAGTGACGAGAGTGTCGAAGCAAATCGCTGCAAAGCCATCTTTTTAATAATAATCTTTACGAGTGGAATACCCGCAAATACATTCGAAAGAAATTTTCTAAACACTTCAGAAGTTGAACGCAACCACACTGCTGCAGTTGCAACTATTCCAAACAATCCAAAAATATAAATACCGTATTTATTAAAGAAGAAACCCATCGCAAATACTGCTTTTGAAAAACCTGGAGGCTCAAATCCTCCCTCGATAAATACGTTCGCGATTTTTGGCAATGCAAACATAACAAGGAAGACCAAGATAAGTATTGAGCCCACAAGAAGAAGTACAGGATACACCAAGGCCCCTCGCACCTGGTCACGCAACTCCTTTTCTTTCGTAAGCACTCCCGTAAGATCAGCAAAAATTTTTTCCAAATTACCTGATGCTTCACCTGCGCGCACAAGGTTCACATACACATCACTAAACACCTTTGGATGTTTTGCAAAGGTTGTATAAAAGGGCTGCCCCTGTTCAAGCGATGAACGAATTTCATACAAAATATCACGCACAGCTGGTTTTTTAAAATCTGCAATAAGAATATTAATTGCCTCTAAAAGCCCCGTCCCAATGCGCAACATAAGTGCGAGATATTTCGTAAGGAAAATTTCATCGGAAATGGTAACTTGCGCCTTAAAAAATGCGAGTTCTTTTGATTTCTCTTCAACGGGCTTTACGCTTACTGGGCGCAATCCATTTTTTGCCAAATACGAAAGAATGTCCTGCACATTTCGTGCCTCAACATCTCCCTCTAAAATACGTCCATCTTGTTGTGATGCAATATATCTGAACTTCATTGGAGTTGAATTAAGAATTGCGAATTAAGAATAATGACGCAAAAAATCTCGCTATTCCTCTTTTTCATTTGTGATTTATTATTCATTACTCTTTGTTTATTTTTTACATTCTTTATTCGTGAATCGTAATTCATAGTTCTCTACTCGCGGATCACGCGCAACACTTCTTCGATTGTTGTCATGCCACGCTCAACCTTACGCAAGCCATCCTCGAACATTGAGTGCATTCCTTCATTTCTCGCAAGTTTACGCAAATTATCCAAAGTAAAATCTGGACTTACCATAAGCCTTCTTACTTCCTCTGTTACATTCAGTGCCTCAAAAATACCAATACGTCCGAGGTACCCTGTATGATTACACGCTGCACATCCTTTCCCACGATAAAAAGTTTTCGGGAGCTTCACTGCCTTTGCATCCAATCCTGCTGACTCGAGTTCATGAGTAATAGCACCAGTAAATTCAGAACCAGGGACATAAGACTCGATACATTCCATATGAATTTTACGAACGAGACGTTGTGCAAGAATAGTGTTTAACACTGCAGATACAAGAAAAGGAGGAATACCCATATCAATAAAACGAGGCACCACCGTCGGTGCATCATTCGTGTGAAGTGAGGAAAGTACCAAGTGACCAGTAAGCGCGGCCTGCACGGCAATATTTGCCGTTTCTGCATCACGAATTTCACCGACCATTACGATGTTTGGATCCTGACGAAGAATAGAACGAAGTCCTGCCGAAAAAGTAATGCCTGCCGCTACATTCACCTGTACCTGGTTTACATACCGCATATCATATTCAATAGGGTCTTCAACCGTCACGATATTCACATCAGGTCGATTCAACATATTGAGCAATGAATAAAGCGTCGTCGTCTTACCAGAACCAGTAGGACCACACGCGAGCACCATGCCATATGTTTTTTTGATTGCTGCCTCAATCATTTTTGTATCGTCTTCAAGAAGACCTAAATCAGCAAGAGAAAGTGGTTTTTGTGCAGAACTAAAAAGACGCATCACAATCTTTTCTCCATAAAAAGTAGGAATAATAGAAACACGAATATCGATCATTCCACCACCAAGCTTATAGCGAAATCGTCCGTCTTGTGGATGAGAATGTTCGTCCACACGAAGACTCGCAAGAATCTTAATACGTGCAATAATTGCTGCGTGAATTTCTTTCGGCATTCTAATAATCTCATGCAAAATACCATCAATACGAAAACGCACGAGTACTGAATCATCTAACACTTCAAAATGTGCATCGGATGCACGCGAAGAAACTGCATATGAAAGAAGGTTATCAATAATGGCGACAATAGGAAGGTCTTCTGCTTCATTTGTCTTATCGCCGCGCGCACGTGAGCGCAACGACTCACGAACACTCGTTTCGATAATCTGTTTAAAATCCTGAGTAAGTTTTTTACCATACATCAAAAATCCTCTATTCAGATCATCCTCGGTTGCAAGATAGGGTTTTACCCCACCCCCCAATTTAAGCATAAGAAAATCAATGGTCTCGAGATCACTTGGATCGTCCATTGCTACTTTAAACTTTCCATCCGGTTCTTTTCCAAACACAATTACTTTTCTACGCCTCGCGAGGTCTTCGGGAATAAGATTGAGAAACGACTCATCAACCTTTACTACTCCAAGATTAACCCTATCAACACCAAGATATTGTGCGATAAGTATCAAAAGATACTCCTTATTAATAATTCCTTGAGATACAAGAATGTCACTTACATTCTGTCTCTTACGCTGAGATTCCTCCTGAATCCCCGCGAATGTCTCCGTATTTACAATACCCGCTTTAAGCAGGATTTCTTTCAATTTTTCCGGAGGAAGATTAATCATCTATATATAAATAATACCACAAAAAATCCAGAATGTTTTTATTAAAATTCCCCGTTATACACGGGGAATTTTAAAATTACTATTAATAATAACTTAAAGCGCCATAGAATTCCCAACCTCATACCAGCTCGCACTAGAGCCACCATCATATGCATTTCTCATTACGCCGGTAGATGCACTCGAATACTTAACACTCTCCATAGTTGCACCAAGTTTATAACTCAGTCCATTACATCCAAATGTATATAAATTATTTGTGGTCTGTGATGGATCCAATGGAAGTCTGGAAAGAGGTGAACCGGAAGAAATATCGGCAAAATCGATAGTCACCCAACCAAGGCCAGCCACGGTTGTCGTGGCATTTACCGTAGTGCAACTTGTAACTGAAAATGGAAGTGTGGTAGTCGTAACCGTGCATGTCTTTGTTAGTGAGGCACACGAAGCACCGTTTGCACCACCAAAACCTGGAGACACTACATCAGCCAAATACAACGCAACTGCACTATTCAATGCTGCCATATCAGAAATACGCGTAGTGTCTCTTGCCTGTTTCAAAAGTTCAGCAGGGTTAATAATAACTACAATTACTGTCGCTAAG
>Ga0172379_10006535_pt1 | contig 15548 bp, 17 predicted proteins | sample GrowelOW334metaG_FD_119756 | JGI IMG/M metagenome (GOLD analysis project Ga0172379, IMG submission 119756) | Groundwater microbial communities from an aquifer near a municipal landfill in Southern Ontario, Canada - Groundwater well OW334 metaG | ecosystem: Environmental > Aquatic > Deep... | reverse complement strand
CGCAAGGACGGCAGCCGCTTCCCGGCGGTGGTGTCGGTCACCGCGCTGCGCGATGCGCAGAACGAGATCATCGGCTACCTGCTGATCGGCACCGACAACACCGCGCGCAAGCAGGTCGAGGAGGAGCAAAAGAAGCTCGATCAGCGCCTGCGCGACCAGCAGTTTTACACGCGCTCCTTTATTGAATCCAACATCGACGCGATCATGGCCACCGATCCGTCCGGCATCATCACCGATGTCAACAAGCAGATGGAAGTGCTCACCGGCCGGACGCGCGACGAGCTGATCGGCGCACCGTTCAAGAATCTATTCACCGATCCGGCACGGGCCGAGGCGAACTTCAAGCGGGTGCTTAGCGAAAAGAAAGTCACCGACTACGAGCTCACCGCGCGCGCCAGGGACGGCAAGGAAACCGTGGTGTCCTACAATGCGACCACCTTCTATGACCGGGACAGGAAGCTGCAGGGTATGTTCGCCGCTGCGCGCGATATCACCGAACGCAAACGCTTCGAGCAGACGCTGCAGGAAAACAACCTCGAGTTGGAGAGCGCAAAATCCGTGGCGGAAAAAGCCAATCTCGCCAAATCCGAGTTCCTTTCCAGCATGAGCCATGAGCTGCGCAGCCCGCTCAATGCGATACTCGGCTTCGGCCAGCTGATGGAGACCGATTCCCCGCCGCCGACGCCCTCCCAGAAGGAAAGCATCACTCAGATCCTTCAGGCCGGATGGCATCTGCTGAAGCTGATCAACGAGATCCTCGATCTCGCCAAGGTAGAGTCCGGGCAGGTACCCCTGTCGCGGGAGCCGGTGTCGCTGGCCGAAGTCATGCTCGAATGCCGGAGCATGATCGAACCGCAGGCGCAGCAGCGTGACATCCACATGATCTTTCCCGAGTTTGACATGCCCTGTTTTGTCCAGGCCGATAGAACCCGGGTAAAGCAGGTTTTGATCAACCTGATGACCAATGCGATCAAATACAACAGCGAACATGGAACGGTCGGGGTCAAGTACACCGCGAATACGCCGGGACGCATACGCGTGAGCATCACGGACACCGGCGCCGGACTGTCCCCGGATCAGCTGGCGCAGCTGTTCCAGCCGTTCAATCGCCTCGGACAGGAGGCTGGCGGCGAAGAAGGTACAGGCATCGGCCTCGTGGTGGCCAAGCGACTGGTCGAAATGATGGGTGGGATAATCGGCGTGGAAAGCACTGTCGGTGTTGGCAGCGTGTTCTGGTTCGAGCTCATCTCGGTTGCAGAGCCACAGCTTTCCATGGAAGGAAGCGAAGCAGCGACAGCAGTCCAGGCGCACGTGGCTCACGGATCGCGGCCACACCACTCCCTGCTCTATGTGGAGGATAACCCGGCGAACATGAGACTGGTCGAGCAAATCGTCGCCCGCCGCGCCGACATCAGCCTGCTGACGGCGGTGAACGGGGATAGCGGTATCGAGATCGCGCGCGCATCCCTGCCGGACCTGATTTTGATGGATATCAATCTGCCCGGCATCAACGGCTACGAAGCGCTGAGAATCCTGCGCTCAGACCCTGTTACGGCGCACATCCCGGTCATTGCCATCAGTGCCAATGCCATGCCACTCGACATCGAGAGGGGCCTGAAAGCAGGGTTCTTCCGTTATATAACCAAGCCGATCAAGGTCGATGAATTCATGGAGGCGCTGGATATGGCGCTGGAATTCACCGGGAAAAAAACGGTAGGGGCGTGATTCATCACGCCCATGCAAACCAATGATAAGTTCAACTGACATTCTTCGCGGGAAAATCCTGATCGTCGACGATCAGGAAGCCAACATCCTGCTGCTCGAACGGATGCTGCGCGGCGCCGGCTATACGTCCATCGCCTCCACGAAGGATTCGAACCAGGTCCTGGAGCTTCACAACAAGAACCGCTACGACTTGATCCTGCTTGATCTTGAAATGCCAGGCATGGGCTTTTCCGGATTTCAGGTGATGGACAGGCTCAGGGAAATCGAATCAGACGGCTACCTGCCTGTCATCGTGATCACCGCCCACCCGGATCACATGCTGCACGCGCTGGGGGCAGGTGCGAGGGATTTCATTGGCAAGCCGTTTGAATTGGCCGAAGCGCTGGCGCGCATACGCAACATGCTGGAAGTTCGCCTGTTGTTCATGGAAGCGAAGAACCGCATCAAGGCGCTGGAACAAAAGGTCGGTGAAATGGAGGCCGGTCGCGATCATGTGCGTCGCCCGGGCGGCGAGGTCAGGCCTGTTCACGATCAGGGTTGATGGGTTCATGGAAGTATTGGATATAGCGCGGGGGTTCGCGCAAAGAAATCTGCTAACGATAATTAACAAGAGGCTGAGATTCGCATGATAAGTTCAACCGACATACTTCACGGCAAGATCCTGATCGTTGACGATCAGGAAGTCAATGTCCAGCTGCTCGAGCGGATGTTGCGCGGCGCCGGCTATACGTCCGTCACATCCACGATGAATCCGCGAGAGGTCTTCGAGCTTCACCGCAAGAACCGCTACAACTTGATTCTGCTCGATCTCGAGATGCCCGGCATGGACGGATTCAAGGTGATGGAACAGCTCAAGGAAATCGAACCGCAGGATCTGCTGCTTGAATTGACCCTGAAACACCGGTTCCAGCTGAAGGAGGGGCTCGAGGAGATCGAGCCGGGCGGCTATCTTCCTGTCATCGTGATCACCGCCCACCCGGGTCACAAGCTGCGCGCGCTCCAGGCCGGCGCGAGGGATTTCATCAGCAAGCCGTTTGAACTGGCCGAAGTGCTGGCGCGCGTGCGCAACATGCTGGACGTGCGCCTGTTGCATGTGGAAACGAAGAACTACATCAATGCACTGGAGCAAAAGGTTCGGGAAGTCGAGAGCAGTCGCGACCAGATGAGAAATCAGAGAGATGAGATCAAGCGCGCCTACGATAAGATCATGCCGGCGAAGAGCCGCGATGCAGCGCCACCAGCCCGGGGCACAACGCGATTGCGCACCATGCTTTTTATAGAGGATAACGCGGCGGACATGAAACTGGTCGAGCAAATCATCATGCGCCACCCTGATCTGCACCTGCTGACTGCGGTGAACGGGAAAAGCGGTCTTGAGATCGCATGCTCATCCCGGCCGGATCTGATCCTGATGGACATCAATCTGCCCGACATCAGCGGTTTCAAAGCCCTGGAATTGCTGCGTTCCGTCCCGGCCACGGCGAATATCCCTGTCATTGCGATCAGTTCCAACACTTTGCCGATCAACATCAGGACCGGCATGGAGGCGGGGTTCTTTCGCTATCTCGTCAAGCCGATCAAGGTCGATGAGTTCATGGAGGTGGTGGAAATGGCGCTGGCAATTCCTGGAAAAAATCCGGCCACGGTAAGGTAAAGCGCGACGATACCCATGATAGATTCATCCGACATTCTTCACGGCAAGATCCTGATCGTAGACGATAAGGAAGCCAATATCCTTCTGCTCGAACGGATGCTGCGCAGTGCGGGCTATGTTTCCATCTCGACCACGATGGATCCGGCCAGGGTCTGCGAACTTCACCGCAAGAACCGCTACGACTTGATCCTGCTTGATCTGCTGATGCCGGGCATGAACGGATTCCAGGTGATGGAAAGCCTGAAGGAAATCGAACCGGGCGGCTATCTTCCCGTCCTGGTGATCACCGCCCAACCGGATCAAAAGTTGCATGCTTTGGAAACCGGAGCGAAGGATTTTGTCAGCAAGCCGTTTGAACTGGCCGAGGTGCTGGTGCGCGTTCATAACATGCTGGAAGTGCGCCTGTTGCACAAGGAGTTGCACAATTACAACGACGTGCTGGAACAGCGCGTGCGGGAAAGGACCGCCGAACTCAAGGAAAGATATCTGGAAACCATTTTCACGATGACGCGCGCGGCGGAATACAAAGATGAGGACACCGGTGCTCATGTCAAACGCATCAGTTATTACTGCCGCGAGTTTGCCCGGAAGCTGGGCCTGGATGAAGCGTTCGTCGACAAGTTGTTTTTCGCAAGCCCGATGCACGATATCGGGAAGATAGGCATCCCGGACCATATCCTGCTCAAGCCTGGCGGCTTCATGCCGGATGAATGGGAGATCATGAAGGGGCACGCCGCGATAGGTGCGAAGATCCTCGGCAGCAGCAAGTCACCCTATCTCCAGATGGGCGCCATGATCGCGCTCAATCACCACGAGCGATGGGATGGCGGGGGATATCCGAATGGCAAGCGGGGCGAGGATATCCCGCTGGCGGCGCGCATCATGAATATCTGCGACATCTACGACGCCCTGCGCAGCAAGCGTCCCTACAAGCCCGCTTTTGCCCACGAGAAGACCATGGACATCATTACGCACGGTGATGACCGCACCCAGCCGGAACATTTCGACCCGGCTATCTTTGCCATGTTCAAGAAAAACCACGAGTCGTTCCGCGAAATCTTCGAGGCCAGTTCGGCTTAATCTTATAGAGGAAGTGACGATTATCATGATAAGTTCATCCGATATCCTGCACGGCAAGATACTGATCGTGGACGATCAGCAAGCCAATGTGCAACTGCTGGAGCAAATACTGCTTGAAGCCGGTTATCGGCAGTTTACGTCGACGACGGATCCCTACGCAGTCCGCGAACTGCATCAAAAGAACCGCTATGACCTTATCCTGCTCGACCTGAAGATGCCCGGCATGGACGGCTTCCAGGTGATGGAAGGCCTCAAGGAGATCGAGACCGATGGCTACCTCCCGGTGCTCGTGATCACCGCCCAGCCCGATCACAAGCTGCGTGCGCTCGCCGCCGGCGCCAAGGATTTCGTCGCCAAACCGTTTGATATAGTCGAAGTGCAGACACGTATCCGCAACATGCTGGAAGTGCGGCTGTTGTACAGGAAGTTGAAGAATTACAACCAGGTGCTGGAACAGACGGTGCTGGAACGGACCGCCGAACTGCGTAAAAGCGAGGCGCGCTTTCGCCGCCTGACCGAGCTGTCGTCCGACTGGTATTGGGAGCAGGACGAACAAGGGCATTTCACCAAGATATCAGGCCCGGTGCATGAGATGCTGGGGATCGGGGCCGACGGTGCACCGGAAAAAACACGGGATGATCAGGGAGTACGCTGGAATGAGACCGAGCGGGAGGCACTCGAGGCCAACCTGGCGGCCCGGCGGCCGTTCCTGGATTTCGTTTACACCCGGACCAGTCCCGACGGTACGCGGCAATATCTGATGGTGAGCGGAGAACCGATGTTCGACCCCACCGGCCGGTTTACCGGCTATCGCGGCATTGGCAAGGACGTGACCGAATCTATGCTCCCCATCAATGGGATACACTCACAAAAACCCGGAGAGTGTCCGGTCATTCGGGGGGTATGACAGAACGCTGGGAATTCTTTTGGTGCCACCGACCGCAGGTGTGTCGCTGGATGTTCGTCTTAACGCAGATAATTGTATTCATCCCTGGATTTTCGATACAAAAGATAACTGTGTGCGGACCAGCCCAATATCATCCCCATCAACAATGTGAAGAATATCAACAACCCGCTTGCTATCGAAACTTTCCAGAACAGGAACCCGATCTCGACCGCAGCGGCATTTTGAGCGATAAACATCACCGCCAGGCTTGCGAGTATAAGTACCAGTGCCAATTTTAAATTCATCTTGCTAGTCTCCTGGCCTGTTAAAGGCGGCTGTGGTTACAGAGGATCCGGGCAGTGCCACCTGCACATACTTTACCTGAATTTATAATGGGCGTTAACTACGCCGGTCTTGAGATCCCGCCATATTGTGTCGGATGCTGCCTTGACCTGCTCCCATGCGGCGCCGCTGGCCTTGCCCAGTTCATTCATTTTCCTGAACGCCGCTCGCTGTTGGACGCGCAACTCATGCAGTTCCTCGGCGCGCTTGACCTTCATGTCGGCCCGCGCGTTCCTCACCTTGGCTTCCAGTAAATTGATTTGCGCACTCCATTGTTTCAGTTGCGCTGCCATTTTCTGATTGTATGCATCATGAATTTCCATGATCTGCTCCTGATAGTTGCCGCCCCGGTCAAAACGATAATTCATCGAGTTCAAGAGGGTAGCCTTGCTCATGCAGCGAAACGGTGCTGCCCCTTCGTTGCCCCTATCCCCGGGTAAACTCTCATCTTCTGACCTCGAGACAGCGCTGTCCGGAACAGGGGTGGTTACGGATTAGCGCCACCAGTCCATGCATCACTTGAATTTTGAATGGGCATCTTCCACGCCGGCCTTGAGGTCATCCCAGATTTTATCGGCCGTTGCTTTGACCTGCTCCCATGCAGCGCCGCTGGCCTTGCCCAGTTCATTCATTTTTTCGGATGCCGCACGCTGTCTGGCACGCAATTCTTGAAGTCGCTGGGCATGCTTGACCTTGATGTCAGCCCCCGCATTCCCGGCCTTGGCCTCCAATAGATCGATCTGGGCACTCCATTCTTTCAGTTGCGCCGCCAATTTTTGCTTATATGCTTCCTGGATATCCATGATCTGCTCCTTGACCGGTTGACGACAATTCAATCTCAATATTTCGACTTGACCACCAGCCGGTTTTCAACGTCTTTTACGCCGGTCACCGCACCCGCCAGCTCTTTGGCCCGGTTGCTGATCGACGGTGTATCGACCGACCCGCTCAATGTCACCACGCCTTTTACGGTGTCTACGCTGATCTGCAGTGTCTTGAGGCCGGGCTCGGCAAAAATGGCTGCTTTGACCTTGGCCGTGATCTCGGTATCTGCGATGGCCACACCGGCTTTCGCGCCTTGTGCGCCCAATTTGTCACCGACTGTATCTGCCGCCGCACCAATTTTTTCGCCGACCTTGTCGGCAGTCTGGTCTATCTTCTTGCCCGCGGTCTCTGCGGGTCCCGGTTTTTCGCACGCGCTGAGCCCGGCAACGAGCAGCATCGAAACACCGATCAATCTTAAATTTGCTGAAACTTTCATTTTGTTTTCCTTTCAATGTTCAGTGGTATCGCCGATAAACAGATCCGCAATGACTGGGCAGATCCAATGTAGAGCACGCCACGGCAGAAGCGCTGCAACCAACCGGAGACTGAGCCAGGAGTGCGTCCAGGCCGCTACTTACAGCCGGTGAAGCAATACCAGGAGAGTTGTTAGACGATGCTTGCTACTTGACCTGAATGCCATCCCTGACCAACGTCACGCCCTTGACGTAGCGTGCAAGCTCAGTCGCTGTGTTTTCAGCAGCGGCAGAACTGACGAAGCCGGTCAGCAGCACAACGCCTTTGGAAGTTTCGACGTTGATCTGAGCCGATTTCAATGTGGGTTCGCCGGCGATCGCCTTTTTCACTTTGCTGGTGATGATGTCGTCTGCGCTGGCCTCTTTGTTTCCCTCCTTGGCCGCATTCGATGCGCATCCGAGAACGGAAGTCAGCGCCATGGCGAAGATGAAAGTGGCGAACCATTTGTAAGCTGTGCTAAATTTCATGGCAGTGCTCCTTGTATAGGTAAATCCTGATCAACTTGAACCCGGCGGTTGCTACCCATTGATACGCCTTGCTGCGCAAGGCATATCGAAGGGCGCACACTTTGCAACTGCCGGCTTACGATTGGATTAAAAATGCCAGCCCGATCCGCAGCCGCATCATTTTGCTGGCCGTGTACCGGTCACTTCGATTTCCACGCGGCGGTCGGGCGCAAGGCAGGCAACCAGTTTCTTGGTCGCTTTTTCGCCTTTGCATTCGCTTGGCCTCGTCAGGGGGCTTGCTTCGCCTGCACCTCTGGCCTCGATCTTGTCGGCCGGTATCCCGGCGGATCCCACCAGATAGGCCTTGACCACGTCGGCACGCCGCATGGAAAGCTTCATGTTGGCGGCATTCGAACCGATGCGGTCGGTGTATCCCGTTACCGTGATGACCTCGAAGTTCGCACCCTTCAGTTCGGCGGCAAACTTGTCGAGGGCGCGTTGACCGGTAGGCTTCAGGGTATTCTTGCCGAAATCGAAAAGCGCATTTTCATCGGAATCCGCGGAGAAGACCACCTTCCTTGGCGCCATCACGACGATCACCTCGGGAGGGGGAGGGGGAGGTGCGGGGGCTGTGACGACAACGACCGCAGGTTTCGGCATCAGCACTTTCTCGACGGGGGCCGGTTTGCGCTGGTCGAAGCGATAGACCAGGCCGAGCGAATACATATCGACGTCGCCTTTGTTGCCGATGGCATCGTTGATCCGGTAACGTTCTGCCTCGACGCGCATTCCCAGAGCCTGGGTGAAATCATATTGAACGCCCAGACCGGCTTTGTAGTTCAAAGCGTTCTTGCTGGGGTTCGGATCAGCCGGCGCGGCAACTACGCCGGTGCTGGAGAAAGTGTCTTTGGCTTGTGCGTACTGCAAGCCCAGACGGCCAAACACGGAAAATTTGTCGTCAAGGGGCAGCATGCCGACTGCGTCCAGGTTCAGTCCCTGGAGCTTGATTTTACCGCTTAGTGTTCCAGCCAGTGCCGGAGGTACCGTGGTTGCCGTATAACCGAACTCTCCCAGATTGAAGTAGCCCGCTTCAAGGGCAAAATTCTTGTTGAACTGGTAGCCGCCCAGAAGCTTGAAGGCGATGTTGGTATTGTCATCGCTGACCAAGGGCGTGCCCGGCAGCTGGCTGATGATCCGAGCATCGTCGATCTTCGCTCTCGACTGGCCGATGTTGCCGCCAACATACCAGAACGTATCGTCCGTCGCGGCGAAAGCGCTGCTCATTACAGCGCACCCCACCAGACCCAGTACACTTGCGGTTTTAATTGATTTTTTCATTTTTTTCTCCAGAATAATTTGATGCATCTTGTTCAATTTGTACACCGGATACTTCATCCTGTTACTGGCAAGTTGTTGAGTATCCCGCAGGCGGCGCAAACGGCTGACCCGGTACCGAAACGACGTTGGAGTCGAATACAAACGCCCCGGACGTAAATGCCCCTGCCAGCAATCGACCGCACGAGGTTGCACCGGTTTCCATGGTGATATCTGCCGAGGCCAGGATGTTGCCCTGGAACTCGGAATACAAGCCAAGCGTCGCCGAAGTGGCGGCCTGCCACCAGACATTGGAAGCCTTGGCGCCGTTGACCAGCAGGATACGAGTGCGGGACGCTGGAGTGGGGCCGCCGGCTGCGGTACCGACTGAGCTCGATGACTGGAACACGAACACCGCATCCGGGTTGCCCTGGGCGTCGAGCGTGAGATCACCCGTTACCATGATAGACGTCAGGGATTGATAGACGCCGGGGTAGAACAGGTTGTCGTTAAGCACAAGCGCGCTTCCGGTCACGGCTCCCAAGGTTGTGCCAGCCGGGAGATTGGTTGCTCCGCCCAGTGAACCGGCGGCCGGGGGTCCGGCCGGCGGAGTGATCTGAAGAAACGCTGATTTCAAATCTGCCACGACACCGGATACAGCTGCAAGAGGATCATACAAGCCACTGTAAACTTTTGAAGTGCCGCCCAGTATCGGGGCAAAGGCACTGGGAAGAATCGCGCTGCCGCAAAGACCGAACCCACCGGCATTATCGACCGCCACCGCATTACAAGTAGCTCCGGAAACAGGATCCAGCACCACGTCTCCGTTGATTATAGTAATAGGGGCGGTGTTGGTATTGGTCACCCCGGCGGTAGCCGCGATCCCGAACGGGGCAGCCGTTTTAAGAATGTTCGCAGCTGTTATCCCGGCGGGGCCTGCGGATACGGTTCCGCCTGCGCCTGCGCCCAATATCGGATCGTTGCCGCCGCATCCCGCCACAACTGCGGTCAGCAGCAATGCCGAGAACCATACCAGTGGTTTTGTACTGCTATCGAATCTGTTCATTTTTCTTCTCCTGTTAAATCTGATTCCGAAAATCATCGGTGCAATCGACCGACCCTTTGCTAATTCCTAGCGTACTTATCCCCCTTTCACCGGCATCGCTCCGTGCGCTAGCGCACATAAAGCGGATTTATTTTTTTAATATGACCGGGAAATAAAAAAGGCCGTCTTGCGACGGCCTTTTATTCACTGTTTTACTGCCTGTATATGCCTTATGGGGCAGTAACCGCATTCGCTTGCAGAGTGACTGCACTCTGTGCCAGCAGCCTGCCGTTAACCGTTGCGCCGGTCTTAAGCGTGATCTGTGTCTGCGCCAATATCACCCCCTGCATGAGTGCGGTCGTTCCGATGTCCACCACATCGGCGGCTTGCCAGAAGATGTTCTTGGGCAGTGCGCCACCGGCCAGGACCACTTTCGCACCGGAAGCCTGGGTGATGCCCCCGGCGATCTGGAAGATCCAGGTGTCGTTCGGGCCGCCGCTGAGCGTGACATCCGTCGGGATCAACAATCCGGAACCCCATTTGTAGGTGCCAGGAGGAAGCGTCATCCCGCCAATATTTCCGGCACCGATCTCGGTAAAATCAGGAGCTCGTCCGGCGGCATCGGTGTACGCGGTCATCATGTCGCTTACTGCCGTGGTCAGCAGTGAAGGCGTGGTACACCCAAGCGTGTTGTAGTCGGATGCGAAGAGTTTTCCGGTCACCAGACTTGATGTCGAAAAACAACCTGTACCATCCAGTGTCAACGCAAATCCCTGGATGAATGTCGCGGCGGCCGGACTTAATCCAATATCCCCAGTCACTGCAGTGGTTCCCGTGGTTGTGACAGTTGTTTTTGCCAGAATCACATAAGCCGGACTGGTAGGCGTTCCCGCTCCAATAACCGATCCCAGAATCACCGGTGCCGGGCCCACACCCAAATTGCTCACGCCTGTGCCGGCGCCTGGTACGGTTGGGGCCGGCTTGGGCGGCACTCCGTCGCCGCCACCGCCACATCCGGCCACAAAAGCGACCAGCAACAATGCCGTGAACCACATCAGTGGTTTTGTAAAACTGTCTAATCTGCTCATTTTCTTCTCCTTTAAAATCTTATCCAGAAAAACCGGTGCGATCGACCGACTTTTTGCCGGGACTTAACTTGATGCGCTGCGTCATGACCAGTTGCTTTCAGGTGTTCACCAAGGCCTTGGTTGGCGTTGACCAGCGGCTATCGAACCGCAGCTTGGTCTGCCCCCAATTCAAAATCGAACCAACCGGAACCAGGGCACTTGTCACACTTGCCTGAACTATCCCCCTTACGTCCACGACGTTCCGTGCGCTAGCGCACATAAAGAAAAATATTCGGGGGGGAATAAAAAAGGCCGTCTTGCGACGGCCTTTCATATACTGCTGTTACATTACGAGCCACATGACTTACTGCAAAGGTGGTCTAACCGTACCATTGTTCACAGTGACTGCAGTCTGTGACAACAGCCTGCTGTTTGCGGTTGCGCCAGCATTCAGCGTGATATACCCGCTCGCACCCGTCAGCACCACCCCTTCAATGTGCGCTCCCCCGAGAAGGGTCACATCAGTACCAGCGACTGCCCAGAAGATGTTCTTGGCTTGTGGAGGTAGGCCGCCAGGAGTGGGGTTGGACAGGATCATGTTCGAACTGGCACCCGGGTCAAGATATCCCGCGATCTGGAAGATCCAGACATCATCCGGGCCACCCGAAAGGGTGACACTGCTTGCAGTTGACGATGTCACGTTCGAACTCGCGCCGTTCCACGTGTAGACGCCAGGGACAAGCGTTTGCCCATCGAGGCTTCCACCATTGCGATTCAAGAAAGTACCACTTGCGGTTGCGGCTGTTCGTCCGGCGGCATCGTTGTATGCAGCGATCACGTCGAGTTTTGCCTGGAGCACTTTTGCGGTAGTAACACCAGTACCAACACTACCAGCTCCACCACCCGTATCGTCGGACATGTAGATTCGTCCGGATGCCGGGACCCCGGATATAGCGACTACTTCAGGGGATGTCCAAAAGTCAAGCGATGCATCCTGGGTTTTTGTAAATCCCGATCCCGTTACACTGGTGCTCCCATTCGGCGAAATTCCCATATCCCCAACCACTACGGTGGAGGAGCTGTTTAAAGTGATTGCTGTTTGTGCGAGAACCGTAAAATCACCCGCTGTCAGAAGATTGACCGGCGCCTGACCTGTCAGGGCGGTGGCGTTGGTCGTAAAGCTCCATGCAACGGCCTTGGGCATCGCAGTGCCAATGGCATTCTTGGCCGCGGTGGTGACTGTGGCGGTGTACTGGGTGTTCGCGGTGAGCGCGGTCGCGGTTGGCGTGAAGGTCGCGACCGAGCTTGCGGCATTCATGGTGACGGTACCGGGTACGTTGGTTCCGGCTGTCGTCGTCTTGAGCGTGAACGTTCCAGCCGCAGTGATCGTTGCCGGATCCATCGCCGCATTGAAGGTCGCGGTCACCAGCGTGCCGGTCGAAACTACACCGCTGGCGGCAGTCCAACTATCGGTGCTGGTCGCTACATTTGTGGCGAGGTTGGCCGGACTCGCGGAAATCACCGTGGGATTGGTGACATTGGCGCCGGTAGTGCCGGCGACGCCCGGAAGAACTGTGGAGGTGTTCGTGCCCGGCGGTGGATTCGCTGCCGGGACCCCGTCGCCACCACCGCAGCCGGCCACAACAGCGGCCAGCAGCAATGCCATGAACCACGACAGTGGTTTTTTGATATTTTCAAGTCTGTTCATTTTGTTTCTCCTTTGATATCTGATCCAGAAAAACCGGTGCGATCGACCGGCTTTTTGCTGGCACTATGTCCTGAAAGACGCCGGGAAGGTCATGGGTTATCTGTGAACTTCAGCTTCGCCCGTCACGATCAAAAACAAGATCAACCGGGACAAGGGCAATCCTTCATGCCAGCCGCACTATTCCACTTCTGCGCTGCCTGCTCCGTGCGTTAGCGCACATAAATAAAAATATTTTCAGGGAAACCTGAAGTCCGCTCAGATTCATTCGGCAAAATGCGTTGCTTGCCTGATGAAGATGACTCACGCAAAGATTTCCTGGGCCGTCAAGCACTGTCGAGGTCAGTGCATATTTTGCGCTATGAGCGCTAGCGCACAGAGACTAACCGCGAACCAAATGGATAATTGCCGCAACATGAATTCACAAACAATAATTTTCAGCACCTGCTGCAGTTGATCGCAGGCGTTGTGAAATGGTGACAATCGAGATGGAGAATCAAAAGATGACAATTGAGGAAACACCGGTCGATGCGATGACAGAGACTGGTCGCGATGATGACGCTGATCTCGGGGTCGCAACTGAAAGACTTTTCTCGGGTGATGATTCCGCGATGGTGACGATCCACGAGACCCCATATCTGCGCATCAATGTGGCGATCGGCTTGTTGGCGGTCATCGCGATCGTTGCCGCGCTGTATCTGGCGCGCGCCTTTTTCGTGCCATTGCTGATCGGGATACTCGCGAGCTACGCGCTAAGCCCGGTGGTGGAGTGGATGAAGAGGCGTCATGTCCCGCGTTCTCTGGCGGCGGCACTGGTGCTGATCGCACTGGTCGGCGGCACGTCCTGGATCGCGTTCTCGCTGAGCGATGACGCCTCGGCGATGATAGAGAAGCTGCCGGAGGCCGCGCGCAAACTGCGGCAGAACCTGAGCGACGACCGCAGCGGCCCGACCGCGCTGCAGAACATGCAGGAAGCCGCCAAACAGATCGAGGGGGCTGCCGCCGACGCGGGTGCGAACACAGACGTGAAACCGGGAAGGCACGTGGTCTCCGCCAGTGCGAGCGAGCCTACCGCCTGGTTGCGCGATTATGCACTCGCACAGTCCGCACTGTTATTCACGGTTGTCAGCCAGGCTCCTATCGTGTTGCTGCTCACCTATTTTCTGCTGGCCTCGGGCGCGCATTTTCGCCGCAAACTGGTGCAGCTGGTCGGGCCGTCACTGATACGAAAAAAGGATGCCGCGCAGATACTCGATCAGATCGACGTGCAGATCCAGCGTTACCTGCTGACCATGCTGATGTCGAATGCCCTGGTCGGGGTCGGCATCTGGCTCGCGTTCAGGGCGCTTGGAATGGAGCAGGCAGCGGTATGGGGGGTCGCCGCCAGCGTGCTGCACTTCATCCCCTACCTGGGACCGGCTCTGGTTTCATTCGCCGGAGGCATGGCGGCATTCATGCAGTTTGGATCGGTGCTGCAGGCGCTGGCGGCAGCGGGTTTGTCGTTCCTGGTGGCGGGCGCTGTCGGATTCGTGTTCATGCCCTGGCTGCAGAGCCGGTTCGCGGGTGTGAATTCCGCAGTGCTGTTCATTTCCCTGTTGTTCTTCGGCTGGTTGTGGGGCGTATGGGGACTGTTGCTCGGCGCGCCGCTGGTAGCCATAGCCAAAGTCATCTGTGACCGGGTCGATTCGCTCAAGCCGGTCGGTGAGTTGCTTGGGCGTTGATCACCGGGGAGCAGCGCTGCCCTCTGCGTGCGCCAACGCACAGAGAATATTCAGGGGTGGAAGGATGATCAGTGCAGTGGTGTCGTGGCTTGAGGATAGCTCAAGGCAATGCCGGGTATAACCAGGGAACGTTGCACGAACAGAACCGGGGTGTATTCTGGCAAATAAGGCGCCGGGGGAGGGATTCCCCTGGCACCGGGATTCAACATGGAGGTATGCAAAATGAAAACGATGCAAAAGTTAACATTGAATGTCACCGTTATAGTCATGCTGCTCGGTCTTGGCGGGTGTGTCGCGATCGGCGCGGGTGTGGGCGCCGTGGCGGGTTCCGGCACCGGGGTAGGCGTGGTGGGTGGTGCAGTGATCGGCGGCGTCGTCGGCTACGGGATCAGTCACTAGCATCGCAGTAAACTGTACCTCAGTCGCTGCAGTCCTATGGGTACTGGCGCGGCTGGACTTGTGAATTTTCTAACTGAAAGGTCATTATCATGCTCTATACCATTGCTGTCGTTATGCTCATCCTGTGGCTGCTTGGCCTGATCACTTCCAACACCATGGGCGGTTTCATTCACATTCTGCTGGTGATCGCCATCGTGATGGTCTTGCTCAGGGTGATCAACGGATGACGCCGGCTGTTACTGAACGCGAATTTACCCCCGAAAAGGTTCTTGTGCCTTCCGGGTATCGATCATTCTGGCCAGGGAGATACAAATGATGAAATTTGGCAAATATGCCGTCACGGCGTTTGCAATGGGTATGTTGATCGCGGTGCTGTTCGGATGCGAGCAAGGCCCGGCGGAAAAGGCCGGCAAGGCAATCGATAATGCCGTGGATAAAACCGGGCAACAGATCGACAAGGCCGGGGACAAGATCGAGGATGCGGCAAGCGACGCCAAGAAATAATCTCTGCATGTGCAGATGCCGCGGAGGTGGCTCAGTACGGGCAGCCCACAGCGCCAGGCATGAAAGATTCGCATGAATGAAACGGCCAAACGCGCAAGCTCCGTCAGAAAGATGGGCATGGGGCTGCTGCAGGAGTGGCCGCTGGTGGTCAATCTGGTCACCACGCAGGCGTTCCTCGTCTACGGCCAGAGGCTGCTCGCCGACCTTGCGCACCCGGTTTGGTTCGCGCTGGTACTGGGCTGGCTGCTGCTCACCATCCTTGCTTCGATCTTCGCGGTCGTCAGGCACGCGGAATGCCTGGCGGAGAAACTCGGTGAACCGCTGGGCACATTGGTGTTGACCATATCCGTTACCAGCATCG
>Ga0172379_10006534_pt1 | contig 15548 bp, 15 predicted proteins | sample GrowelOW334metaG_FD_119756 | JGI IMG/M metagenome (GOLD analysis project Ga0172379, IMG submission 119756) | Groundwater microbial communities from an aquifer near a municipal landfill in Southern Ontario, Canada - Groundwater well OW334 metaG | ecosystem: Environmental > Aquatic > Deep... | reverse complement strand
GCGACACCCTGACAGTGCTTCGACTCGTCCTATAAATAGGACTCGCTCAGCATGACTGTCAGGGTGGAGTCGAAGTGTCCTTTGATAAAAAACACCATCTTAATTTTGAGAAACGGCACTAGTATGGCCCGGTGGTATCGCCGGCTCATCAGACACCGCTTGATCCCGCATAAAATCATTTCAGGATAACCTGTGCCGACTCATTCACCTCTGAATTGAACTATTTAATTTATCAATTGTTGACGCTCGACAGTAATAGTTTTTCCACAGAGTCGCAGATACCAACCTGCAAAAATTCCCCGTTGCTCATCACCCACCAATCGCAGCGAACAGGTTTTATCGCTATCTCGAAGTGATGTCGTTTCAAAGGAACAACTCGTGTAGGCGTTAGTTCTAGTTCTATCGTAAAACGATCAATCGAATTCATTGTTATAAAATGTTACACCTAGCACTGTTGAATATCTCCACACAACCAATACTTCATTCATCTCTGCAAATCAAAAAACGGTACTTCTCATCTCTGCAAATAAAAAAAGAAAACTGTTCGATAATTCTGCAATTTTTGACACTTCAAAATCGGTACATTGTTTGCAGTTAAAATGTATCAATTGAACAATCAGTTCCTTTGATTTTCACTTACTTTTCGTGTCGGAGTACCAAAGATGCTTCACACGTCACCATTCTTTCCTCAATCTTCTCTTTACTCAACAGAGGATTACTATGTCAACTACTCCATTGGATAAGTCTGTCCATCCAAGCGGCGATAATCGTTTTAAACTTCTGGATCGTGCCGTTACCAAGCATCAGGGGAAAGGCGATTCACTGATAGAGATATTGCACGTTGCGCAGGGAATTTTCGGTTACCTCGAAAACGATCTGCTGATCTATGTGGCTCACGCCCTCAAGCTTCCGCTCAGCAGAGTGTACGGCGTGGCGACGTTCTATCATTTTTTTAATCTGAAACCGAAAGGGGAACATACATTCGTTCTCTGCATGGGAACCGCCTGCTATGTAAAAGGGGCCGAGCATATTCAGCAGGCGCTGGAGGAGCATCATCAATGCAAATTCGGAACGACAACAAAAGATAATAAAGTGTCCTTCATTACCGCCCGCTGCGTCGGTTCCTGCGGACTTGCTCCGGTTGCCGTGCTGGATGATGTTGTCGTCGGGAAATTGAATCCGGAAACCGCTCTCCAAAAAGCAGGAGAGTGGAGAACGGTAACGACCGAGGTGCTGTCATGACAGTCGAAGAATTACGAGATCACGCCGAAGAAGAACTGAAGCGGCAACAGGAAAAAAAGCACCGCATTTTATACTGCTCGGCAGCAGGGTGTGTGTCGTGCGGAAGCGAGCAGGTGCAGAATGCGCTCAAGAGCAAAGTGAAAGAGCATGCTCTCGAAAAGGAGTGCGAAGTGATCGGCACGGGGTGTATGGGATTGTGCGGCGAAGGTCCGCTGGTGAAGATTCAGAGCGATGGTACGGTATACAAAAATGTCAACGTCCGTTCTGCTGAACAGATCGTTGAATCGCACGTCATGAACGGGAAAAAAGTTTCGGAGAATGTGTGCGATACAACAGCGCCGTTCTTTACGTCGCAAACGAAGATCGTTCTTGAAAACTGCGGAAGGATCAATGCCGAAAGTCTTGATGAATACATTGCCGTTGAAGGATATGAAGCGCTCGGGAAAGCGCTCACCGAAATGCAGCCGAACGATGTGATCGACGAGATCCGGAAAAGCGGCCTGCGGGGGCGCGGCGGCGCCGGGTATCCGACAGGTTTGAAATGGGATATTGTCCGCAAAGCACAGGGGGAACAAAAATACATCGTCTGCAATGCTGATGAAGGGGATCCGGGGGCCTTCATGGACCGCAGTGTGCTTGAAGGAGATCCGCACCGGGTACTGGAGGGAATGGCACTGGCAGGATATGCCGTTGGTGCGTCGCAGGGGTATGTGTATTGCCGTGCCGAATATCCGCTGGCGATCGAACGCTTGAAACTTGCCATAAAACAATCGGAGAAAACGGGGCTGCTCGGCAACAGAATCCTTGAATCGGATTTCAATTTTCGGATCGATATCCGCATCGGCGCGGGTGCATTTGTCTGCGGTGAAGAGACGGCGCTGCTGCAATCGATCGAAGGGAAACGGGGCAATCCGAAGCCTCGGCCGCCGTATCCGTCCGAAAAAGGATTGTGGGGAATGCCGACCGTGATCAACAATGTCGAGACGTACGCGAATATTGCCCCCATCATCCGAAAAGGAAGCGACTGGTTTGCCTCCATCGGAACGGAAAAAAGCAAAGGAACAAAAGTATTCGCTCTTGCCGGAAATATTAAGAATACCGGATTAATCGAAGTCCCGATGGGTATCCCCCTCCGTAAAATTATTTTCGACATCGGCGGAGGAACGACGGAGGGAACCGAATTCAAAGCGGCACAAACAGGCGGCCCGTCGGGAGGATGCATCCCGGCCCAGCATCTGGATCTTCCCGTCGATTACGAATCGCTTGCAACCGTCGGTTCGATCATGGGAAGCGGCGGGATGATCGTCATGGATTCGACATCGAAGATGGTCGATGTGGCGAAATTCTTCATGCAGTTCTGTATGGATGAATCGTGCGGGAAATGCATCCCCTGCAGAGTGGGGACCAGGCACATTTACGGTCTGCTTGAGAAGATCTCCAAAAAGAAAGCGACGCAGGACGATATGATCCTGCTCGAAGAATTGTGCATGATGGTGAAAGAGACCAGCCTGTGCGGACTCGGACAGTCGGCGCCGAATCCGGTCCTGTCAACGCTCCGGTTTTTCCGTCATGAGTACGAACAACTTCTTCAACCGAGAGAGAGATATGAAGGAGACGGCGGGGTCACGGAAGTAGATTTTTCACCTCACGGTAATTAGGAAAGAAGATTTTTATGGCAGTCAAAACATTGACGATCGACGGACAGCAGTACAGCGCTCAGGAAGGGGAAAGCATCCTTCACGTTGCGCGCCAGCATCACATTCCGATTCCCACGTTATGTCATCTTGAGGGATTGACAACGGTCGGTGCGTGCCGGCTTTGTCTGGTGCAGATCGAAGGGATATCGAAACTCCTTCCGGCATGCACGACAAAAGTGGAAGAGGGGATGGTCATCCATACACACAGCGAAAAACTGGACAAATACAGGAGAATGATCGTCGCCCTTCTTGCTTCCGAAGGAAATCACATGTGTGCGGTCTGTGTCGCCAACAATCACTGCGAGCTGCAGGACCTTGCCTACTCTGTCGGTCTGGTCCGCGTCCGGTACCCGTATCTCTTCCCAAAAAAATCACTCGACGCAACGCACAAAGAATATATCATGGACCGGAACCGGTGCGTCTTGTGCACCAGGTGTATCCGTGTCTGCGATGAAGTGGAGGGGGCGCATGTGTGGGATGTGGCGGGGCGCGGGATCAATTGCGAGATCGTGACCGGACTGAATGATTCGTGGGGCTCGATCGACACCTGCACGTCGTGCGGCAAATGCGTAATGGTCTGTCCGACCGGCGCGCTGTTCGAAAAAGGGGCCACGGTTGCGGAGATGGAAAAGAAGAAAGACTTTTTACAGTTCATCCTGACCGCGCGGCAAAAGAAAGAATGGGTGTGGTAACCGTACCGGACGCACTTCGCGGCGGGGATGAACAATACTTGAACAGATCACTCTTATGAAAACGAACTACGAACGAACGATATCGGCCGAAGAAGCAAGGCAGCGGTATTTCCTTGTTCTCAAGAACAAACTCCCGTTTTTCCACGGGGTCGGCACGCCGTTTTCGGTGAAGGTGGGGACGCAGAAAAAGAAAGCGGTCGTCGAATCGTACCATTGCGAATGTCAGGGGCCGGATCAGCCGCATGAACACTATTTTGTACGGTGGAACGGTCTCGCAAAAGGCGATCGGCTCATCGTGAAAAAAACGTCGGAGAAAGAAAACCTGTATTCAATTCGCATTGAAGAATGATAGGATGGAGAATATGAACAAACCAACAGTTGCGACGGTATGGCTCGGGGGATGCTCGGGATGCCACATGTCGTTTCTCGACCTTGACGAACGGCTGATCGATCTGGCGGGAAAGATCGACTTGATCTATTCGCCCATCGCCGATGTGAAATCATTTCCGAACGATGTCGATGTGACGCTGGTTGAAGGAGCGGTGACGAATGAAGAGAATGAGGAAATGGCTCATTTCATCCGCCGGCATTCGAAATTTGTCGTGTCATTCGGAGATTGTGCGACCACCGGGAATGTGACGGCAATGAGGAATCGTTTTTCCAATGAAGAAATTTTGAATCGGGCGTACCGGGAGCTTGCCGATATTTCGAACGGAACTCCGGACGATCATTCGGTGATCACGAAATTGCGCGATCAGGCTGTTCCGCTCCATCATATTATTCACGTCGACGCTTTTCTTCACGGATGTCCCCCGACACCCGATGAAATATTGTTTGCCGTGACGGAATTACTTGAGGGAAGAATCCCCAAAATGGGGACACAATTTTTACGCTACGGGTAAGACAACTGTTAGTAACTGCAAAGAATAGAAAATCGAAAGACCACTTATGTCTGAAATAATCACGATCTCTCCCGTAACGCGCATTGAGGGGCATGCAAAGATCACCATTCACCTGAACGATAAGGGAGAGGTCGAAGATGCCCGTTTTCATGTGAATGAATTCCGCGGATTCGAAAAATTTTGCGAAGGGCGCCTTGTGTGGGAAATGCCCGGTATCACGTCGCGGATCTGCGGCATTTGTCCTGCCAGCCATCTTGTGACATCTGCAAAAGCCGGGGACGATATTCTCTCGATCGGGATTCCCGAAACGGCGGAAAAACTCCGGCGGATGCTGACGCTGGCGCAGTGGATCCAATCGCACGCATTGAGCTTTTTCCATCTCTCCTCCCCTGATTTTTTGCTCGGATTCGATTCCGATCCTGCGCAGCGCAATGTGTTCGGATTGATCGCCCATGATAAAGAATTTGCACGCAAAGGGATCCGATTAAGAAAATTCGGACAGGAGATCATTGAATTCCTCGGGGGAAGAAAGATCCACACTCCCTGGGCAGTTGCCGGAGGCGTACGGGAGCCGTTCACGAAGGAGGAGCGGGATCACCTGTTAACATGGTTTCCCGAAGTGAAAGAGACTGCGCTCCTCGCCCTGGAAACAATAAAAAAGATTCATAAGAAATTCGGCAAAGAGATTCCGAGTTTCGGAAATTTCCATTCGCTGTTCGTGGGACTTGTCGGATCGAACGGTGAACTGGAATACTACGGAGGCAACCTCCGCATCATGGACAGCGCGGGGAATATCATTGCCGATCAGCTTGATCCGAAAAAATTTTACGACCATTTCGGGGAGGCAAGCGAATCGTGGACGTACCTTAAGTTCCCGTACTACAAGCCGATGGGATATCCGAAAGGAATGTATCGTGTCGGCCCGCTTGCCCGTTTGAATATCTGCGAATACATCGAAACACCGATCGCGGAAAAAGAACGGAAGATCTTCAAGAATCTGACGCCGTCGGATGAAGCGGTGAATAATTCGTTCTATTACCATTATGCCCGTCTCATCGAACTGATGTTTGCAGTCGAAAAAACGGAAGAACTGCTTCACGACGAGGCGATTCTCGGCACCCATGTGCGTTCCAAAGCGGAGATCAATCAGCACGAAGGCGTCGGCGCATGCGAAGCCCCGCGCGGCACATTGTTCCATCATTACACGGTGGACGATAACGGTGTCTTGCAGAAGGTGAATCTCCTGATCGCGACGGCGCAGAACAATATGGCGATGAACAGGACGGTCCGCCAGATCGCCTCGCAGTTCATCGAAGGGAAAAAGATCCCGGAGGGAGTGCTCAACCGCATCGAAGCGGGGATCCGCTGTTTCGATCCCTGTCTCAGCTGCTCGACGCATGCGATGGGACAAATGCCGATGGTCGTTGAACTGTACTCAAGCGGCGAGGTGATGATCGATTCGATCCGCCGCACACCATAATACCCTGTCTGGACATTCCGGAGCCGTGTACGCCGAGCCGATGATTCCGACAGAATAACGCGAGGTGAACCATGAAACCGTCATTCAAGGAAGTAACGGACGAGCTCGAATATGGAGCAGCGGCATTCCATGATAAGATGCTGCAGAGCGTGTATCTCATTCTCGAACGGTATTCACACGACTGCACCCGGTTGATGGATATCCTGCTTGATGTCCAGGGAGAATTCGGTTACATCCCTCCCTCGATCACAATGGAAATTTCCAAGAAGCTCAATGTTTCTGTCGTCGATATCCGACAAACAATTTCTTTTTACCATTTCTTCCGGGAACATCCCGTCGGCAAGTTCACCGTGTATCTCAACAACAGCGTCGTGGCGAAGATGAACGGGCGGGATGACGTTGCCAAGACATTCGAGCACGAAGTGGGATGTAAAATCGGCGAAACGTGTCCCGATGGATTGATCTCTCTTTTCGAGACGTCATGTATCGGGATGAGCGATCAAGAGCCGGCTGCGATCATCAATGGAATGATCTTTACAAAACTGACGCCGTTCAGAGTGAAAGAAATTGTCCGGGACATTAAAGCGGGAAAATCGCTGAACGACATTATCGTTGAAGGGGCGGGAGACGGATCGAATGCTTTTCCGGAAATAAATTCCATGGTGCAAAACAATGTCCGGAAAAAAGGACCGATCCTAGCCGACGGATATAAACCGGGAGAAGCGTTGAAGAAGATCGTGAAAATGAGTCCGGAAGCGGTGATTGCCGAAGTGAAAGCCTCAAACATCAGGGGACGCGGAGGCGCGGGATTTCCTACCGGAATGAAATGGGCAATTTGCCGTGCAGCGCAGAGCGATAAGAAATATATTTTTTGCAATGCCGACGAAGGGGAACCCGGGACATTTAAAGACCGGGTGATCCTGACCGAACGCCCCAAAGTATTAATGGAAGGGATGGCGATTGCCGGGTATGCCATCGGGGCAACAGAAGGGATCCTGTACGTGCGGCATGAATATAAATATCTGGAACAACACCTCAAGAATATTATCGAAGGGGGAAGGAAGAAGAATTATCTCGGGAAAAATATCTGCGGGAAGGAGGGATTCGATTTTGACATTCGCATTCAATTCGGAGCCGGGGCATACGTATGCGGGGAAGAATCGGCGCTCATCGAATCGGCCGAAGGGAAACGGGGCGAACCGCGCGATCGGCCGCCGTTCCCTGTCGAATCCGGGTATCTCGGCAAGCCGACGATCGTCAACAACGTGGAGACCCTTTGCAATGTCGTAAAAATTGTTCTCCACGGTGCAGAATGGTTCAAAACGTTAGGGACGAAAGAATCGTCGGGAACAAAGATCTTGAGCGTTTCCGGCGATTGCCGGTATCCGGGAATTTATGAGATTGAATGGGGATTTTCGGTGAACGATGTCCTGGAAATGGTCGGAGCGACCGATGTGCAGGCGGTTCAGGTCGGCGGTCCGTCGGGAACACTCATTGCCCCGAACGAATTTCACAGGACGCTGAGTTATACCGACCTTTCGACCGGCGGATCCCTCATTATTTTCAATTCCACGCGCGATCTTTTAAAAGACGTGGTGATGAACTTCACCAATTTCTTCATTGACGAATCATGCGGCTCATGCTCTACCTGCCGCAATATACCGATCCACCTCCGGACGAAGTTGGAGAAGATTTTAAATGCCAGAGGCGTTGCCAAAGATGTCACCGACATGCTTGAATGGGCAAAGATTTTGAAAGCAAGCCGGTGCGGACTTGGACAGACCGCTGCAAATCCAATCGTCTCGAGCATTAAAAATTTCAGGCATCTGTACGATCAGAAGATACAACACGGAAAAGATTTCGACAGCAATTTCGATCTCCTTTCGGCGGTCCGCGAATCATGCGATGCTGTCGGCAGGGTTCCCCAATTGCACTAACGATTTCATTCATTCACTACCGGTGCGGCGAACGTGTTTTCCGCCGCATCAGAAAAAGGGGCGACAATGCAGCCTAACGGAACAGTAGTCCGGTGCATCATCGACGGGAAAGAATATCTTGCCACCGTCGGCAGTTACCTGATCGACGTAGCGCGAAGCAATGGAATATTCATCCCGACGCTGTGCAACATTCCCGGATTTAAACCTCGCGGCGCATGCCGGATGTGCACCGTCACCGTCAATGGAAGGATGATGACCGCGTGTACGACCCCGGTCTCCGAAGGAATGGATGTGAAGACCGAAACGGCGGAACTGCACGATCTCCGCAAGGCGATCATTGAATTGATGTACACCGAAGGGAATCATTTCTGCCCGTCGTGTGAAAAAAGCGGGATGTGCGAACTCCAGGCGCTTGCCTACCGGTATCGAATGATGGCGCCGAGATTTCCCTACACCTATCCGAAACGGATCGTCGAGGCAAAAAATCCTTTGCTGATTAAAGATCATAATCGCTGCATTCTCTGTAAGCGCTGTATCCGTGCCATTAAAGATGAGCAGGGAAGAAGTTACTTTGCCTTTCGCCGGCGGGGGCACAAAGTGGAAGTTCGTATCGATCCGGAGTTGGGGAGTTCTATCACCGAGGAAATCGCCCAGCGCGCAATGGAAATTTGTCCGGTCGGCGCATTGATCAAGAAAGAAGTCGGGTTTAAAGTTCCGATCGGGAAAAGAAAATACGACACGATACCGATCGGGACCGAAATTGAAAATCTTCGCGTATAGGAGCCTGTATGGAAAAACAAAAACCGGTCATTGCCACAACGTCTCTCGCCGGATGTTTCGGATGTCACATGTCACTTCTCGATATCGACGAGCGTCTGTTAGGACTCATCGAATTGGTCGAGTTCGATAAATCACCTATCAATGATATTAAAAATTTTTCACGCCACTGCGATATCGGCATCATTGAAGGAGGATGCTGCAACAGCGAAAATATCCAGGTGCTGAAAGAATTCAGGAAAAATTGCAACACGCTGGTGTCGCTCGGCGAATGCGCCATCATGGGGGGACTTCCGGCATTGCGCAACGGCATTCCCATTCGCGAATGTATCGACGAAGCGTACCTCAGCGGTCCGTCGGTGAAAGGACATAATAAAGATATGATCCTTCCGAACGATCCTGAACTGCCGATGCTGCTCGACCGGGTCTACTTTTGCCACGAGATCGTCAAGATCGATTATTTTATTCCAGGATGTCCGCCGCGGGCCGATTTGATCTACGAAGCGTTGATCGCTCTTGTGGAAGGGAAGGAAATGCAGCTGCCGTACTACGCCGTAAAATTTGATTGATCGACGGATGTCGTAATTATCGGGAGGAAAATTTCTATGCCGCAAAAAATCACAATCGCGCCCCTGACCCGCGTCGAAGGACACGGAAAAGTAACGATTCATCTTGATGACGAGGGAAATGTTGTCCGGAGCAGGCTCCATATCGTCGAGTTCCGCGGATTCGAACGCTTCATTAAAGGGAGGCCGTACTGGGAAATACCGGTGCTTGTCCAGCGGTTGTGCGGAATTTGTCCGGTCAGCCATCATCTTGCGGCGGCGAAGGCGATGGATGTGATCGTCGGCGCGGGGACTGGAAACGGCCTTTCACCGGCCGCGGAAAAAATAAGGCGTTTGATGCACTACGGACAAATATTTCAATCGCATGCGCTTCATTTCTTTCATCTCGCATCGCCGGATTTGTTGTTCGGCATCGACGCCCCTCCGGAACACCGCAATGTGATCCATCTCGCCAAAGTGAACAGGGAACTTGCCACGCAGGGGGTGATGATGAGAAAGTTCGGGCAGGAGATCATCAAAGCAACGGCCGGAAAAAAAATTCACGGTACGGGAGCGGTTCCCGGCGGTGTCAACAAGAACCTTAGTCCGGAAGAGCGGGATATGTTTCTGGAATCAGGAACGCAGCTTGATGTCGACCTGATGATCCAGTGGGCGATTGCGGCTGTGGAATTGTTCAAAGAGTATTACAAAAAAAATAAATCGTTCATCGATACCTTTTCGGTCTTTCCGTCGAATCACTTATCCCTTGTCCGGAAGGACGGCGCGCTCGACCTGTACCACGGCGTTGTTCGCGCCGTGGACAGCGAAGGGAAGAAAATTCTGCACGATATCGACTATCAGGAATATTTCAATTTCATCCATGAAGAAGTACGATCATGGAGTTACATGAAGTTCCCCTATATCGCGGAACTTGGGGAAGAGCAGGGATGGTACCGTGTGGGACCGCTGGCGAGGCTGAATACCTGCGATTTTATTCCGTCTGTCCACGCGCAGAAAGAATTCGAACAATTTAAATCGATCACCGGCGGGAAACCGAACAACATGTGTATGCATACACATTATGCCCGTCTGATCGAACTGCTCCACGCCGCCGAAGTGATCAAGACGCTGCTGTCGGACATCGACTTGCAGGGAGAAGATCTGATAAGAAAAGGCGAGAAGAAAAGTGAAGGGGTGGGATTGTTGGAAGCGCCGCGCGGCACGCTGTTCCATCACTACAAGATCAACGAGTACGATCAGGTGGAAATGGCAAATCTTATCGTCTCGACGACGAACAACAACGAGCCGATGAATCAGGCGGTGAAATATGTCGCCAAATCCGTGATGACCGGAAAAAAAGAGATCACGGAACCGATGATGAACGCGATCGAAGTTGCGATCCGTGCATACGATCCATGCTTGAGCTGCGCAACGCATGCGTTCGGAGAGATGGGATTGGATATCGAATTGTACGATCATGCCGGAATGCTGCTTGATGCAAAACAGCGATAATGAGAACAATACAGTACAACAGCGCGAGGGATCACCATTGAGCAACATTCAGAGTATTTTATTGTACGGGTATGGAAACACAACGCGGCGGGACGACAGGCTTGGTATTGACTGTGTCACGCTGATGGAAGAATGGATAGCATTGAACCGGATTGACTTCGTAACGTGCAAAACATCCCCTCAATTGAACATCGAAGACGCCGAAGAAATATCGACGTATGACATCGTCATATTGGCCGATGCATCGATCGATGATATCGGCGGAGTGCAGTTTTCCGGAGTTGAAATCGAAGAAACCGCTGCATTTACAACACACACTGTTTCTCCATCACATCTCTTGAAATTGTCACGCGAATTGTTTGCAGGAAATCCTTTGGTATATCTTTTGCAGATACAAGGGTACGAATGGGATTTCTCGGAAGAACTTACTCAACAAGGGGAAAAAAACCTTCAAAAAGCGGTAATCCTTTTGAAACAAAAACTGACTGAGTTTCAGAGATAAGAATCACCATTCCCTTTTTTGCATTAGAAGGAAAATTCACGAATTGTTCCGGTACGCGCAACGTATCGAACAGGAACCTACCATGACAGATGAACTCTCAATCTTAGTGCTGACGGCGGCAAGTGTCGGTGTGATGCACACTCTGTTGGGACCGGATCATTACATCCCCTTTATCGCAATGTCGAAGGCCGGAGGGTGGTCGAAATGGAAAACAATGTGGGTCACGATACTTTGCGGATTCGGACATGTCGGGAGTACGATCCTGCTGGGAATTGTCGGAATTGCATTCGGATATTCTGTATTCCATCTGGAAAGTATTGAATCGTACCGCGGCGACATTGCCGGCTGGCTCCTGCTTATTTTTGGATTGCTCTATATGATATGGGGTATCCGGCGTGCAGTTTTGAATACACCGCATACCCATTCACACATTCATCACGACGGTTCGATGGAAGTGCATTCCCATGAACATGCGCATGGCCACCGGCATACTGAACAAACATCTCCCATGCGCATCTGGATCATCTTTACGATCTTTGTCTTTGGTCCATGTGAACCGTTGATTCCGGTGTTGATGTATCCTGCGGCGCGCGGATCGATGTCGGACGTGATCATCGTCAGTACGGTTTTTAGCCTTGTCACCATCGGCACGATGCTGACGATCGTCTTCAGTGCACTGTACGGCATCGCATTGATCCCGATGAAAAAAATGGAACAGTACAGTCACGCGCTCGGCGGTTTTGCAATTTTCATGTGCGGTGTTGCCGTTCAATTTTTAGGACTGTAACGGCAGAAACAACCGGTAATAACAATCATTAAACAGTATGCACGAAGTATCGGTGGCAGAAAATATTGTCGAGATCATCACGCAGCATGTTGACCGCAACAGTTTGAATAGAGTACGGTCGGTGGCGGTGACCGCCGGAACGTTTTCCGGGATTGTTCCCGATTCGCTGGAATTCGCTTATCAGGCGATCACCGATTCGACCGAGCTTGCAAAATCATTTCTGGTGATCGGACAGATTCCGTTTGTCATCCGGTGCAGGGAATGTTCGACGGAATCGGCGGGGGAAGAGGGGATCATGCAATGTCCGCAGTGCGGAAGCGCCGACACGACGGTCGTTTCCGGAAAAGAATTACTGATAAAGGAAATTGAATTGGACGATATCATCACGGAGCCGGTATGAGTGTAGTAACGATCGAACGCAAAGTCCTCGAAAAGAACGACGATGTTGCGAGGCGGAACAGGGAGATGTTTGCACAGCATCGGATATTTGTCATTAATCTTGTCAGCTCGCCGGGATCGGGAAAGACAAGTCTGCTGGAGCGGACATTGGAGTATCTCCGGACTTCGGTCCGCGTTGCGGTCGTTGAAGGGGATGTGCAGACCGATTTTGACGCGCAGCGGATCGCAAAACTTGATGTTCCTGTCGTTCAGATCGTGACGAACGGCGGCTGCCACCTGGAAGCAAAATTGGTGCAGGATTCTCTTTCAGCATTCGATTTGGAGAAGATCGATCTGCTCGTTATTGAGAATGTCGGGAATCTTGTCTGTCCCGCAAATTATGATCTCGGCGAAGCGATGAAGGTCGTTCTCGTCAGTACGACGGAAGGGGATGACAAGCCGCTGAAATATCCCGGAATGTTCCACAACGCATCGGTCATGATCGTGAATAAGATCGATCTGGTTCCGTACGTCAATTCAAATCCGGAAACGATCAAACGGAACGCATTGCAGATTAACCCGGCCTTGACAATTTTTGAAACGTCCTGCTCAACGAACAAAGGAATCCCAGAATGGTGCGAGTGGCTGAAACAGCAGACGAAAAAAAGCGGCGCCTGAAAATTACCATTCACGGTGCGGTGCAGGGGGTCGGATTCCGTCCGTTCGTCTTTCGGCTGGCAGCGGAGATGAAGCTGAAGGGTTTTGTTTCAAATACCTCTCACGGCGTGGTGATCGAAGCAGAAGGAGAGCAAAAGAGTCTCGACTCGTTCATTGCCAAGATTCGTTCTGAACAACCTCCGCATGCCTTCATTCAACAAAGCCAAACCGAATATTCCGATCCGATCGGGTATACCGATTTTACCATCCGGCAAAGCGATTCGACAGAGACGCCGACAGCCGTGATCCTTCCCGACAGTGCGGTGTGTGACGAGTGCGTGAACGAGATGTTCGATCCTGAGAACCGGCGGTACCGATATCCGTTCATCAATTGCACTCACTGCGGTCCGAGATTTTCCATCATCACTGCTATTCCGTACGATCGTCCCAATACGACCATGGAGGCATTTGCGATGTGTCCGGAGTGCGAGGCAGAGTACAATGATCCGGGGAACAGACGTTTCCATGCCCAGCCGATCGCCTGTCCTCAATGCGGTCCGCAGATAGAATTATGGGATGCAAAGGGAATCGTGCTCTCCCGGTTGAATGAGGCCATTTTGGAAACTGCCGGGGCTTTGCGTGAAGGAAAAATTGTCGCACTCAAAGGACTTGGAGGTTTTCAGTTACTGGCAGATGCCACGAATGACTCAGCCGTCAACGAACTCCGGAGACGGAAACATCGCGAAGAAAAACCATTCGCGGTGATGGTTGGTTCGATGTTGACAGCAAAAGCATTGTGCGATGTTGATCCTCACGAAGAGATACTGCTCTCATCCCCGGAATCACCTATCGTGTTGTTGCGCCGTTCATACGCCCTCCACAATCCGAAAATTTCCATTGCTGCTTCGGTTGCCCCCGGCAATCCGTATCTCGGACTCATGCTGCCGTACACTCCTCTTCATCATCTTCTGATGAACGCAATCGATGTCCCGATCGTTGCGACGAGCGGGAACCGGTCCGACGAACCTATCTGTATCGATGAACATGAGGCGCTGGACAAATTGGGATCGATCGCCGATTTTTTCCTTGTTCACAACCGTCCCATCCGCCGGTATGTCGACGATTCGATCGTCCGGGTGGTGAAGGGGCGGGAGATGATCCTCCGCCGTGCACGCGGGTATGCGCCGCTGCCGATAGAGGTCGGCCGTGCCGTTCACCAGCCGGTTCTTGCCGTCGGCGGCTTTTTGAAAAATACCGTTGCCCTCCAAAAGAATGATCTGATCTTTGTCAGCCAGCACATCGGCGATCTCGAAACGCCTTCCGCGCTGGATTGTTTCAGGAATACGATCGAGGATTTCTCAAAATTGTACCATGCGAAACCGGGTACGGTGGTGCACGATTTACATCCCGATTACAGTTCAACGGTCTTTGCCCAGCGGCTGCCGATTCCGCAGCGGAGCGTCCAGCATCATTGTGCCCATATCGCCTCCTGTATGGCGGAACATGGATTGACAAAACCGCTCATCGGATTTTCGTGGGATGGAACAGGATACGGCAATGACGGAACCATTTGGGGAGGGGAATGCATCGATTTTGACGGAGAGATATTTTCCCGCGCGGCAACATTCCTTCCGTTTTGTCTTCCCGGCGGAGATGCCGCAGTGAAAGATTCAAAACGGAGTGCTGCCGGGATGTTGTTTGAAATTTTCGGACGCAGTCTGTTCGAACAAAAGATCCTTCAAGAAAAATTTACGGGATATGACGGAGCTCTGATTTTATACATGATGGAAAAAAAGATCAACACCCCGCTCACCTCGAGTGTCGGAAGGATGTTCGATGCCGTTGGATCGCTCCTCCGTTTGGGCGATCGTTCGGCGTTTGAAGGACAAACGGCGATGGCAGTCGAGTTCGCTGCGGAGAAAAGTTCATCCGCTGCCTGTTATCCGTTCGACATTGCGGGATCGGCCGATCCAAAGTACACCATTGATTGGCGTCCAATGCTCGCGGCGATCATCGAAGAGATGGAGCATGGTGTATCTGTGTCCGATATCGCAAAAAGATTTCATAATACTTTGAGCACGATAGTTGTTTCGGTTGCCCAACGAATCGGCAGGGATACGGTGGTGCTGAGCGGAGGATGTTTCCAAAATGTCCTGCTGCTGGAGCAGACGATCGACCGCCTGCGTGAATCCGGTTTTAATCCCGTATGGCACCGCCGGATTCCACCGAATGACGGCGGAATTTCAGTCGGACAGATCTATGCAGAGCATTTAACTCATAGAGACCTCTGAAATATTCTCGAGTTGTGTCATTGCGAGACGTTTTTTGTCGAAGCAATCTTGTTTTTTGTTTTGAGAAGATTGCTTCGTCGTCCCGATTAACAACATCGGGACCCCTCGCAATGACTTTTTCAGATGTCTCTCATAATTCATAATTACTC
>Ga0172379_10006533_pt1 | contig 15549 bp, 18 predicted proteins | sample GrowelOW334metaG_FD_119756 | JGI IMG/M metagenome (GOLD analysis project Ga0172379, IMG submission 119756) | Groundwater microbial communities from an aquifer near a municipal landfill in Southern Ontario, Canada - Groundwater well OW334 metaG | ecosystem: Environmental > Aquatic > Deep... | reverse complement strand
TTACCCTGTTTCTAAAGGCAAATGGACAAAGGAACCGTTCCAATGGAGGAATATTATGGATGATATGGATGATGTAGGTGAATCAATAATTTTTACTGCATGTGTAGGGATATTAAGCTTTATCGTAAGCCTAAGAATCTTTCACAAGGAAGGAGTACTTTCTTATGGAGCTATTGACGGTGCTTTAATTGTAGCGCTTCTAATAGGAATTTTCGTGGCCCTTTTTAAAAATTACGCGGTCTTCATAGGAATTAAGGAATTGAAAATAAATCCAAAGAAAAAAGTATTTACTATTGGAACGCTAGTAATCACGATGATTGCAGCGACTGCCGCTGTGTTCATTGCCCCGAAAGGCTGGTGGCCAATCTATATAGCGTACTTCTTCTTGTTAGCTATTGTTTTTTGCCTAATAAGAGGAGCATGCCTTATGAAAGAAGAGAGATCCAATTCCCTCCCCGAAACTTAAGAAATCTTAACTTTTCTTATTTTCTGGAGAGGATTTTTTTATTGCCCGAAAATAGAGATTTTTTCGCAGCTTCATACCTTTTCAATGACAAAATTAGCATCTAATCGCCAAGCTCTCGGGAAATTAACCCACAAAAACAATACTTCATCACTTCTTCCGGATATTATCCTGCATAGTCTTTTATTGCTTTCGGCGACTTATCTATTTTTTCCTTCTCCAGGTTCAAACCTTCGACCTCTATGATATTTTCACTATCGGCTCCTTTTATTTTTACATATATTTTATTTTCACCGGGCCTATAAAGAACGTCATACCGGCCACCGCCGGTTTCAACTTTTACATCTTCCGCATCAACAATGATGTCTCCTTCATTTTTCAGCATTTCTATTATATCCTGCACCATATTGCTTACTTCATTTCCTATCTTTTTCCCCACATAGCTTCCTTTTGGCAGATCTTTCAAGCTTTCCCTCTGCCGCACTGTCAGCCCGGAATTTTCAACATGAAACAGAACGGAAACATCGCCTTGCCGCATTAAAAGCGCAGAGCACAAAGCGCATCCTGTTGTCGCGATGGGAGTTTCATCCCTGGATACAGCCGGTCTATTTCCCTGAAACGTTGTAATACATAATTCCTCCGGATCTTCAAACTCAGGAATTATCAATTCTTTTTTCTCTATTCCAAAATTTTGATTCTCTTTAAACATATTTTTATTGAATTACCTATCACCCCAACTCGCATGCAGACAATGTCCAGTAGCAAGGAATCTGCACTTCAGGCTCTTAACTTTTTCGTAAATTTGGCATACAGTCTTTGGTTAGCTTTCTTAATGTAATAATACCATAAGATAGCTAATAATAAAGTTCTTTTTAAATAAAATAGGAAGAGATCCCCGGAGATGGATAAATTGGGCGATAGCTTTTAGCGTCCAGTTTATCCATCTCCAGAATGATGGTGAGTATATAAAAAAACCAGAGGTATATATATGACTAAGGATATAATAGAGAGAGTAGAAGAATTGATTGAAAAAGAAATGAAAAAAAGAAAAACTATGGAAGAATCCAGATCAAAGATCCGCATCCTCTTTGAAAAACTGCCCGACAACGAAAACATAGTCCTGAAGGCCAAATCCGCAAAAAGAGTGATCTTGCTGATAAAAAGGGCTGATGGGAAGCTTGAATTGATCGACACTACCATGTGGCTGGACCAAGACATTCCCGCACCGACATTCCAAAGGGACATCGAAGAAATCATGAAACATCTTGGAGAGAACATTGTCAGCATCAATGAATTTATGAGCCAGGATTCAGGTACGCTCGGCCTAAGCCTTCATTGGCCTGTTTTCGGTTCTGTGGATAATTTCACAGAACTTCTGAAATGATCGCTATTGTTTTTTTATTCCTATTTTTCCTTTTTTCAAACTTACCGATACCGGCAGGCTTGAAAAAGGAAGCATACAAAAAAGTTCCATGGTCATGGAACTTTTTTAATTTGACCTACATCACTTCGTGCAAATATTTTCCGGTGTAACTGTTCTTTGCTTTCAGTATCTGTTTCGGAGTCCCCTGGGCAACTATGTATCCACCCTTGTCTCCGCCCTCGGGACCAAGGTCAATGACCCAGTCGGCGCACTTTATGACTTCCATATTATGTTCGATCACCAGAACTGTGTTTCCCCTGTCTACAAGCCTGTTCAGAACTCCAAGCAACTTTCTTGTATCTTCGAAGTGCAATCCCACGGTCGGCTCATCGAGAATATAAAGAGTCTTCCCCTCTTTTGCGGGACGGGAAAGCTCGGTTGCCAGCTTTATCCTCTGCGCCTCGCCTCCGGAAAGGGTAGTCGCGCTCTGACCCAGTCTCATATATCCCAAACCGACGCTATCGAGAATCGACAGCTTTGTGAAAAGTGCCGGCGTATCCTTGAAGAATTTCAGGGCATGGCTTACGGTCATGTCGAGAACATCGGCGATGTTCACGCCTTTATATTCTATTTCCAAAGTTTCGCTATTATATCTTTTTCCGTTGCATTGTTCGCACTTGGTATAAACATCCGGCAGGAAATACATCTCGATCTTTGTGGCTCCGTCTCCCTTGCAGTTCTCGCACCTCCCGCCCTTCACATTGAAACTGAAATGCCCTGCCTTATAGTTCCTGGATTTCCCCTCGCCGGTGGATGCGAAAAGATCCCTCACATGCGTGAATATCCCGGTATATGTCGCCGGATTGCTCCTCGGAGTGCGCCCGATCGGAGACTGGTCGATGTTTATCACCTTTGAAAGCTTTTCATATCCCAATATCTCTTTGTGTATTCCAGGCTCAGCCTGAGCTCTGTGGAATTTTTTCGAAAGCGCCTTGGAAAGGATCCCGATGATGAGGCTTGATTTTCCGGAACCGGAAACCCCCGTCACGCATACGAATTTTCCAAGAGGGATCTTTGCATCGACATTTTTCAAGTTGTGATCCGTCGCGCCTTTTATGGTGATGAAATGTCCGCTTCCGTTCCTGTATTTTTTCGGCGCTTCGATCTTCCTCCGCCCCGAAAGATAACAGCCCGTGATGCATTGTTCGCCCATTATATGCTTCAGCGAACCTTCTGCGATTATCCTTCCGCCCGCTTCGCCCGACTTGGGCCCCATGTCTATTATATGATCTGCATTTCTTATGAAAAATTCATCGTGTTCGACGACCAGCACCGAATTCCCGAGGTCCCGGAGGTTCTTCATAGCGTCAAGAAGTTTCCCGTTGTCCCTCCTGTGAAGTCCGATCGACGGCTCATCCAGGACATATAGGATCCCCTGCAGTCTTGCGCTGAGCTGGGTGGACAGCTTGATCCTTCTTGCCTCTCCGGACGAAATGGTCTCGGAAGATCTCATGAGCGAAAGATAATTCAGTCCGATATCGTCCAAAAAATATAATCGCTTGAGGATCTCCTCGATCAGCGGTTTTGATCCTGAAAATTTCCTGTCATGCGCCAGCGCTTTGAAAAATCCGATCTCTTCAAGCACGGTCAGCTTGGTTATTTCGCTTATGGATTTGCCGCAGATCCTGACAGCAAGCGCATTCCTGTTGAGCCTGTCTCCGAGACATTCCGGGCAGATCTTCTTTGTCATATATTTTTCAAGCTCGCTTCTGACATAGTCCGAGTTCGTTTCATAATATTTTCCTTCAAGTATCTTCACTGCGCCCCGGAAGCTTTCATGGCCCGCGGAAACTTCCGCCCCCCTCTTCCCTTCTTCCGCTTCTTTGTCTCCGTATAAAACGAAATCAAGGTCTTTTTTGGACATTCTGCTCACCGGTATATCGATGGGTATCTTATGCTTTTTTGAAATGTGATCCAGGGTATTGATATATTCTTCCCACTTATTGAGAAGATTCGCCCAGGGCCTGATCGCGCCCTCAGCCAGGGTCAGGGATTTGTTCGGAATTATCATTTTTGCGTCTATTTCCAGTTTGACACCCAGTCCCGTGCAAGACGGACATGCGCCATAGGGGTTATTGAAAGAGAACAGCCTGGGCTCAATATCCGGAAATGTCGTCCTGCAGTTCGAACAATACAGATGGTCTGAAAAGAACAATTCCCTGCTCTCTTCTTTTTTCAAAGAGAAATAATTCACGATCACAAATCCTCCCGACATCGAAAAAGCCGTCTCAACCGAATCCAGGATGCTTTCATATGCAACTTTCTTTTCCTGCTTGTTGAATCTGTCGATGACCATATCAACCCCATGCTTGTCTTTTTCGCCCAATCCGGCCTTGTCGATCTCCGACATCTGCTTTATCTCTCCGTCAAATCTGACCCTCTGATAACCTGTTTTGGAATATTTATTGATCGCCCTTATGCAGCCGTCCTTATCCAGGTTTCCAAGCGGCGCCATAATTATGACCCGCGCATCGTCCGCAAGACCCACGATTTCGTTCACGATCTGGCCGGAGGTCTGTTTTTTCAGCTCGCCTTTGCAGCTCGAACAATGGACCTCGCCCACCGTCGAGAACATTATCCTCATGTAGTCATAGATCTCCGTCATGGTTCCAACTGTCGAACGGGGATTTCTGCTCGCGCTTCTTTCATCGATCGAGATCGAAGGAGAAAGACCCTCGATCTGATCCACATCGGGCTTATTCAGAAGATTTACGAACTGCTTCGGATAGTCCGAAATATTTTCAAGATATCTTCTCTGGCCTTCGGCATAGATCGTATCGAATACCAATGACGACTTTCCGGAACCGGACGGACCGGTCACCACCACCAGCTTTCCTCTCGGAATATCCACGCTGATGTTTTTCAGATTGTGCACCCTCGCTCCCTTGATCGATATTTTTGCTTTGTTCATAGATTGGATTTTTAGGATGAATTCATAAGGCGCTTTTTTGCCTTAAATAAGCCCTTATTTTTCTTATTAAAATCGAATGAATATAACATCTAGAAGTCTATCACACTTTTGGAAAAAATCAAGGGTCTTTTGGGGGATGTTGAAAATCAAATGGATGCGATCAAATAAGCCATTCTCAAATAAAAAAAGTCGGCATCACTCAAACCGCTTTTTTCTTTCTATTTCCCAAGCGCTTCAATGCCCAAAAATATTATGACACTCTATAATAAATAAGTATGCAAATTTAAGCTATTTAACAATATTTACAAAATATACCTAAAATATAAATTATCTATTTATAATCCTCCTGTGAGCTTTTTTGGAAGAAAACAACAAAAGTAAATCCTCATATACTCGACTTGCCGAAACTTCATTATTTTTCGAGTAATTACATACAAATATACCAGCCGAAACATAATGATCTTCGGGCCAAGTATGTACAGCTACGTGAGATTCACTGATTGCAGTAATCATTGTAAAGTTAATTTTATCAAAAAAATGATACAGGCTCCCTACTTCTGTCAGTCCACTATCCTTAATCATAGAAGAAAATAATTGTTTTATTTTTTTTGAAAGCCTTGATATCTTATCGAAATCGCATTCATAAAAATCAGCTAAAATATGTATTCCTCTATTATTCATAAAATTCAGAAAATATAAATTAACACATAGCAGAGCAAACAAAATAATCAAAAATAAATTGGGGCTGATTGTATAATTGTTTGTATACAGATGCAGCCCAACGATCTCTCAGAAAACACCGCTTTCTTCTTTTAAATATTTAAGAAGTTCCTTTTTGTGGTTGAGAAGTATGTACAATTGAGGAGGATAGAAATCCTTGAACTTTTTCCTTATCTCCCAGAGCGACAATGGTTTTTTGAAAAGGTGCACAACTTCAACAGGATACGCTGAAGCCGTTTTGGAGTTATTCAACCATTCTCTCATCATAGATTCGGAGCCAGGATCTTCACTTTCCTTAATTGCAATAACTTCTTCTATGCCTATAATTGGCGAGCCAAGCCTAATAACAGCTCCAATTTCCGCACTCGGAAACCCTATGTTTTCCTTACCCTTTCCAGTTGTTGCGTAAACAAACGCAGTAGCAGACCCGTTAAAGAACGGGCCTCGCCTGTACTCGTATTTTTTTGTTTTAGCGATGGCAAGGTCATAATAGTATTTAGGGGATATACTAACCAAAATATAATCTTCCGGCCACTGGCTGCTTTCATCTGTACTTGCGTCAAATAACGTAGTTTGCCTTATATTTTTCATATTTCCTCCTGTGAAATAATAATTACCCCATAATCTTTGCCGCTTTCAACTTATTCTCCAGCAACAAGGAAAAGTAGAGAATTGAGTAAGAATCGCGATCCATATACGCCGGATCTTTGGACCATTCGCGTATATGATTCCACAATCTTTCCAATCCTTCTTTTCCATAGACTAACATAAAATCATCAAAATCAGCAAACCCTCGGGGTATATGCTTATAAAGATCTCCGACATAAAGCGATTTTGACAATTTTGCTCCAAGCAAATCCGTTACCACGGGAGTATATATTCTCGCCATCTGCCTCTATTAACTTGAAATACCTTTCCATTCCATAAACGCTAACGCCCATTTTCTTTTTGATCAAATATTCTGAATTAACGAAATTTAATTCGTCTTTTAGGAAACTGGCAAAGGCTTTGGATATGCCATCCTTGCTGATAAATATTTTTCTTTGAGTATAATGTTTACGCAATTCTTTGACGGTTTTCCGGCATTACTTCTTATATTGTTAAATTTATCATAAAGCTCGTCCATTGTCGCTGGAGATATTTTTTCAACTTTCTGCAAAAAACTCCACTGATCTTTGAATGGTTCGAAGCTGTTGACGGGATCAAGAAAAACAGTATTCCCCGACTTTCTAGCGTTTCCCTGGAACGGCAAAGCGATAAGATTTCCGAAACCTGCGCCTCCAAGATAATCTTGATTAGGGAAAAGCCTGTCGAAACTTTCCTCTTTTTCGAATTGACCGATAATTCCGGCTTCTTTCAAAATATTAAGAGCAACATTTCTGCTTTTATGCGCAGGATATCTGTCAGAAAAAAACATCCAGACATGGCCGCCATTTCCCGATTTTGACCTTTCCAGATGTGCGGATAGCCCGTTATCATTGCATTTTTTCATGAATTCTTTCGAGTTTTTCAGCCAATTCTTCCCATCGAAATCCGCAGCAATAAATAGAGATGAATTGTCGTCTAACAAAGGATATATTCCATAGATCTCATTTCCCCTCAAATGCTGTTCGATGTGATAGTCATTGAATTCCGCGTATTTTTTGTGCTTGCAATCCTTGCATTTTCCCTTTTGAAGCTTGATACAGACGCCCGCCTTCCATTCATTCACGCAAACTGGTGCATAGCCTTTTTTTGGTCTTATCTTTATTCTCCCAATAAACAGCAAAAACATCTTTTCTTCCGATAAAAATGTTTTTGTAGATATTGATCTTTTCTTGCGGCGTCAGGTTTTCTGTCATAATTTCTCTATTATTTCCTCTTTTTATTCTCCCCATCATATTGATTCGCATATCCAAGAAGCGAAATGACATTTTGCCACATGGCATAAATTTTTATTTCTTATTTTTTCGATTTTTTTCTCAAAAGTTTTTTGACTTCTTTGTCAAAATCGGAAATATAATTCTTATCCTGTTCTATTCTATATTTTTCATATTCCTTAAGCGCTAATTCTTCCGCAACCTCATGGCTGACTTTTCCGGCGTTAGTTAAAATTTCATACTCGCTGAATTTCAAAAAAGCATTCAGCTTAACAATCCAATCTTTCATTGTCATCGCCCTGCTGCGCGCCGCTTGCATTTCGGCATAATCCAAATACATATTTCCAATTCGATTTAAATGCTCCATTTCTTTTTTATCCAAATAATTTTTAGCGATTATTGTATCGCTCGGCATAATCTTTCCCTGCGGAGAACGCCTCCAAGAAGTTAATCCCATCTTATCTTTCTTGCTGCTCGCGCGATTTGCAATGATTTCCGCCGCGGTCTTGCCTGTTATGGCAAAATGAAGTTTATTTTGCACTGTCGCAAAAAATTCCTTGCTTTCATGAGCTTTTGGCGAATAATCAATCGCCGTAGCATAAATATCAGTGATTTTTTGATAAATCATCCGTTCACTGGTGCGAATGTCTTTGATTTCCTCGTATAAATCATCAAAATATCGGGTACTAAAACGAGAGCCGTATTTCATCCTGTTGTTATCTAAAGCATAACCCTTGTGAATATAATTTTTCAAAATTTCAGTTGCCCATTGGCGAAATTGCGTGCCTCGCTCGGAATTCACGCGATAACCGACGGCAATAATGGCTTCCAAAGAATACATTTTGGCTTTTCGCTGTATATCCCTGCCTCCTTCTCTTTGAACTTGTAAGAAATCCTTACAAGTTGCCGATGCGTCCAATTCGCCATCATCATAAGCGTTTTTCAAGTGCTGTGTGATATTTTGCGGAGTAGTATCAAAAAGTTCGGAAATACGCCTTTGGGAAAGCCAAATATTTTCTTCAGAATATAGAACTTCAATATTCACCGAACCGTCCGGCGATTGATAAAAAGCGATTTGATTATCAGGTATTTTTTTCATGTTTTTTTAATAGTTTTATTTTACATTTTTTTCATTTCCCCGCATCAGTCAAATAAAATTTTCCATCAGAAGCCCGCATTTTCAGTTGGTCACATTTTGTGACGACCTCACTTCCCTCTTCTTTTAAACGATTTTTCAATGTTGTCCGGTAACTTTGAGCTTTTTTATGGTCAGTCTGACTAATTAAAACAGCTATAATATCCACTACCGAAAAATACCACACCTCTTTTTGCTCATCATAAATACGGCGAACATTAAAATTTTCAAAAATCACCAACGAACTTTGATTTTTCATAAGATTATTTTATCTTATTTATTAAATCATCAACACCGACCTCAAACGCTTTGGCGATTTTAGTTAGGGTTTCGATTGTTGAGTTCCGGTTAACGCCATTTTCAATTTTTACGACCGCATTTAGCGATAAATCGGCTTTTAAAACCAACAGTTTCATTTCCTTAATCTTACCCCAAAATCCGCTTAAAATCAAACAAAAACTTACAAAAAAACTTGAAAATAGGGTTTCTAAGTTAACCCAAATTGATCCTCCGAATTTTTGCGATCACCAAACGGATTTTTTCATAGCTGATGCTTTCAGGCAAATGATCTTTGATGGGCTTTAATTTTTGATAGTTTTCGGCCTTGGACATCGCAACAAGAATTTGTCTTTCTTCTTCACGAGTGATGAACTTTTCCGGATCCAATTCTCCGCCAGCCGAATACCATTTTATCAGATGACCGAAGATCGTGCTCTTGCCCAAATTCCTCATTTTGGCGATTTGATCAAGATCGTAATCTGATTTATAAAGCTTCACTGTTTCCAAGATCGTATCCGACAAAGTCTCCGGCTGTTCGCCTTTGACTATGAAATTATCTTTGTCGAAATTTTTATCCTGCGATTCTGTGGCGCTTGGCCATTTGAAATCCAGACACACATCGCATCCTTGGCAATTGTTTCCATGATTTTTCAGGTCCGGATCGGAAAAATATTCAAGGATCATCTTTCGCCGGCATTTCTTTTTTGAAACGTAATCGAGAATCTTTTCCAAACGATCGTATTTGATGCTAAGAACACTGTTTATTTCCTGCCGGCTTTTTCCTTGAGCAAGCATTTCATCGCGGCTTTTTTGCAAGAAATAATAATGCAATCCCGTATCCCTGCCGCTATGGAGCAAAATGCAATAAGCCTTTTCGCCATCCCGTCCCGCTCTTCCCGCCTCCTGATAATATCCCTCGAGACTGCCCGGCATTCCAAGATGAATAACATAGCGGATATCGGCTTTGTCCACTCCCATACCAAAAGCGATCGTGGCTACAATCGCCCTGAATTTATTTTCCATAAAATCATTTTGGATTCTGTTTCGATCTTCCGACTTCATTCCCGCATGATAAAAAGCGGAAGTTATTCCGTTTTTCTGCATAAACTCAGCCGTTTCCTCCGCTTCTTTTCTGGTGATGGTATAAAATATCCCGGCTCCATCGATCGATCTGGCAATCCTCAAAGCTTCGCTTCTCCTCTCTTTTTTGGATAAATTTTCTTTCACAAAAAATTTCAGGTTCGGCCTATCGAATCCGCGGATGAATACTTGAGGATCTTTCAGCCCGAGCCTTTGAATAATGTCATCTTTCACTTCCGGCGTTGCGGTTGCCGTAAAGGCGGCAATGATAGGACGCCTTTTTAATTTTTCAATATAATTTTTGATCTTCAGGTATTCCGGACGGAAATCATGCCCCCATTGCGAAACGCAATGAGCTTCATCTATGGCCAAAAGATAAATATCAAGATTCGCGAACAAACCAAAGAATCCCTCGCTCGCAAGCCGTTCCGGAGCGATATACAAGATCTTGATTCTACCGCCCTTTACCTCTTTGGTCCTCGCTTCAATTACACCAGCCTTGAGAGAACTGTTTATAAAAGAAGCTTGAATGCCGCGCGCGTTCAAGCTGTCCACCTGATCCTTCATTAGCGCAATGAGCGGAGAAACAACCACCGTCAGTTTGCCGCTCAGAATCGCAGGCAATTGATAGCAAAGCGATTTTCCTCCCCCGGTCGGCATCAGCGCCACCACATCCCGCCCCGCAACAATGCTTTCCACGATCTCTTTTTGCCCCGGACGAAACTCGGAAAAATTGAAATATTTTTTCAGATGATCTTCAAGCATAAAAAATGTTAATGTGTTTTTAGCATGATGATACGCACATTGCCATATTTTTCGAAATGACATTTTGCCACATGGCATAAAACCATTATTATTTAAGTCTATCGCAATTCACGCTTAAAATCAAATAAAAACGCTTGGGATAAGTCTAAATTTCCTAAAACATACGAAGCTAAGTAATAACAAAACACGGAAAAAAGTCGCATAATATCTTTTCGTTATCTTCGTGCAAAAGCAGATTTGCGCTTTCAAGATTGCGCTTTCAAGATTCATTATTCATAGCCCAATATCAATGCAAATAAATGGACATGTGCAGATTTTTGTGATATTTTATAGATATAGTTTCGAGGAGGTTTTCCATTAATTCTAATGCTTAAACATATGTTCAGCAGACTGATCATACAGATCCTGACAAATTCGGTCGCCATTTATATCGCAAGCATAATCGTTCCGGGATTCATTCTTCGCGAAAACAGCTTTATAACGCTCATTACCGCCGGATTCATATTCGGACTGATCAATTTTTTCATCAAGCCCGTCCTGAAGCTGATCTCCACTCCGCTGATCTTCTTCACATTCGGCCTCTTTACAATAGTGATAAATATTGGTATGCTTTTCCTGCTGGATTATTTCGTCCCCGAACTGAGGATAGAAGGCTTATCTGCCGCTTTTTGGGCAATGCTGGTCATCAGCGCCGTGAACATCTTCATTGGGGCATTCTCGAAAAAGTAATAGTTTGGAACGTAGAAAGCGGAAGGTGGTATGTGGAAAATAAAAGTAGTATGTGGTAAGCGGTATGCATTATTCAGCGTTTTACTGGATACTGTATACTAAATACTAAATACTGAATTATGGATAAAACCCTGGGAATTGCGCAGACTGTATTTGCTATACTGCTCGTTGTGGCTATATTGCTTCAGAATAGAGGCGCCGGCCTGAGCGACACGTTCGGAGGAAGCGGAAATATCTATCAGACAAAAAGAGGCTTTGACAAGTTTCTCTTCATTGCAACAATCGTTCTTGCTGTTGCATTCGTAGGCACTGCGTTCGTAAGTTTCATCAAACAATACTAAAACCTCACAACAATTAAGGCAAAAGCCGGACAGACACATTTTTTTGTTTGGCCGACTAGTTGCCTTGTTGGCATTTTAAAAATTAAAATAATATTATTGCATTTAATATCATCCCCAGGAAAATAAAACGGCTGGTTTCAGTCCTGAGCAAAAAGGAAAAAATAGTTGTTTTTGTGATGCTGATCCTCATAATAGCCAGCAGCAATTATCTTGCCATAACCTATTATCTGAATAATACAAAAGAAGCTCCCGACTATGGCGGAGAATATGTGGAAGGAATGGTCGGGCAGCCCAGATTCATAAACCCGGTTCTGGCGCAAACCAACGACATCGATTCAGACCTGTCCACTCTGATCTATTCAGGTCTCATGAAAATCGATGAAAAAGGAAATCTCGTGAACGACATAGCCGAGAGATATGAAATAAGCGAGGACAAGCTTGTTTATACTTTTTATTTGAAAAAAGGCGTCAAGTGGCATGATGGAAAAGACCTTACGGCGGATGATGTCATTTTTACGCTCCAAACCATCCAGAACAAGGACTTCAACAGCCCGCTCCGGACCAATTGGAAAGGGATCAGGGCGGAAAAAATAGACGATCATGCGATAAAATTCACGCTGAAGAACGCATATTCGCCTTTCCTCAACAATCTCACGTTCGGAATACTCCCCAAACATCTTTGGGAGTTCATAGGTTCCGGAAACTTTCCGCTCGCAGAGTACAACCTGACAAAGCCGGTCGGAAGCGGCCCTTATAAATTCAAACAATTTTCAAAAGACAAGAGCGGAAGAATAAATTCCATCGAACTTGCTTCCAATGAAAATTATTATTTCAAAGAGCCTTATATCAAAAAAGTTATCATCAAGTTCTTTCAAAATGAAGATGAGATCATTTCGGCTTTTAATCGAAGGGAGATAAAAGGCATAAACTATATTTTGCCGTCCAGCAGAAAGAATATAGTTGATTCCGAGAACACAAATATTTACAGGCTCAACATTCCCAGATATTTTGCGATATTTTTCAATCAGACAAAAAGCAAGCCTCTTTCAGATAAAGCCGTAAGGATCGCTCTCGCTCATGCAGTAGACAGAAAAAAGCTTGTTGACGAAGTTTATTCCGGAGAGGGGGTTATTGTGGACTCCCCTATCCCGTCGCAGATCATGGGAAGCAATCCCGACGTAAAAACCTATGAATATTCCGCCGAGGAAGCAAAAAACATCCTGGAAAACGCGGGGTGGAAAGACGGCGACGGAGACGGGATCAGGGAAAAAGACGGCGTTAAGATCGAATTCTCCCTGATCACAACCGACTGGCAGGAGGCAAAAGAGGTTTCTCTGAAGCTTAGAGACATGTGGAAAGAGATCGGAGCTAATGTTGAGATAAAAAATCTGGACATAAACGATATACAAAACAACTACGTGAAGCAGAGATCATATGAAGCGCTTCTGTTCGGAGAAATATTGAATTACGATCCGGACCCATTCGCCTTCTGGCACTCTTCGCAGAAAAAAGATCCGGGATTGAACTATTCACTATATGACAATCCGGAAGCGGATAAACTCCTGGAAGAAGCAAGGCAGGAAACGGATCAGAGCCTCAAAATAGAAAAATATAAAAAATTCCAGGAGCTCGTCGTTGAGGACATGCCTGCGATATTCCTATACAGCCCTTATTATCTTTATGTGCAGAACAGGTCCATTGGCGGCACGAATTTGAACAGCATCGTCATACCTTCCAATAGATTCAACGGGATCGAGAATTGGTATGCAAAAACAAAAAGATTGTGGAAATAAAAAAATCTTCTTCCTGCAATTGTTTTTTCAAAACAGGAAAAAGATCCGATCTTTTACAAAAAAACTGAAGATATTGCAAGCAATATCAATATTATTGCTATTGCCAATACATATGCGATTTTGACGGTTTTGGCCACAAAGGCAAACAGGAATGTGATCACAGCCAAAACTATAAGGAACCCCTCGAGAAATCCGGGCAAAGCCAGCCTGTAGCCCACAATGGCTCCCGCTATGCAGATGATCCCGAAAAATGCGAAGAAAAAATCAGCTAATCCGCTGGAGATTTCTCCGTTTTCGAGCTCGCATTGTTGTTTCAGTTCCGTGGTGGATGACATTATCAGAGCTATGGATCCGATGCCAAAGACCACCAATCCCAACGAAGCCTCTTTGAACATCACCAGAATCCCTAAAATTATCACAATTACCGATGCCACGGTCAAATAGGCCGCCCTCCTATCGTCTTTCTTGTCAAAGACAACCTGCCAGATCGAATATAATCCGAAAATAAACACTCCCATAGCTTTCAATGCCAACGTAATTTCTTCTGTCATTTCATATGCACCTCATATTTGTATATTTTATCGGCCAGCCGAAGTCTAAATGAACTATTTTGTTTCGGCCAACAGCATACATTATCATAAACAAATAACATGTCAAGCAAATACAATTTGAATCTCGATCACGCAAATATCGATCTCGTTTCCTCGAAATTCCGGGAGAAGATCGAAAAGATAAAAAGGATCCCGACCCCGAATTTCGCAAAATATATTCCGGATATAGAAAAATTGAGAAAGCTGAGAGAAAAATACAGCGACAAAAAGAATGTGATCGTTGAGGGAAACGGAGGCGCCATAGAAAATTTCCGAAGCATATTCACCGCCCTTTCCGCCGAAAGCAGCAAGAATGTCTACATGCTGGACACCGAAGACCCGGACTATATCTTCGACCTGATGAGATCATGCGACGCCAAAGATACCCTGGTGATCCTTACGAGCAAATCGGGAACCAGGATCCAGGTGCTCGCAAACTATTTTGCACTGAAAGAATTCCCCATTCTGATCATAACCGAGGACAACAAGGGGTCGCTGAACGAGATCAGGAAGATCAATAACCATGGCGTTTCTTTCTACCCAAGTGTTGAAATGACCGACAGGTTCACAGGCCTTACGGAATCGGCGCTCACCACCTCGGAAATCGTCGGAATCAATTCAGAGGAAATGATCAAGGGAGGAAAAGACATGCACGAGATGTGCGATCCGAAAGCGGATATAAAAGACAATATCGCCCTCCGGTTCGCGTTGACGCTTGACAGCCTGGAAAAAATAGGATATAATGAAATGTTTTTATCGATATATTCAAAAAAACTTGCCGGGTTCTATAACCTCATCTCCCAGCTTTTTCATGAAGGCGTCTGCAAGAACGGAGTCGGACAAACGATATACGGCGGAGAGGCGCCGGAAAATCAGCACCACACATTGCAGCGATTCATCTCGGGAAGAAAGAATTCGGTAGGAGTTTTCTTGACCATAAAGAACTTTTCTCATAAAGAGATCGGGATAAACGTAGACGATAACCTTAAAAAAGTGATATGCAGAAATATCACGATGGAAAAATTGAATAAGATCTCGCTTGAAAGCATCATCCATGCCGAATTTCAGGGAACATGGCAGGATGTCACCGACAACAAGATCCCTGCGATCAACTTTGAGATCGACGATCTGTCGGGATATTCCGTCGGAGGATTCATGGCATTCTTTCAATATGCCGCTTTCTATTCGGCGATCTTGAGGGGCGTTAATCCATGCGATCAGCCCGGGGTTGAGAAAAGCAAGGAGAACATATTTCGTATTATAGCGGAATTTACATAAAATCCGTTAATGAGCTTCTTTGTGATGTTGGGCTTAGCGGGAAAAATTAAAAATGTAAAGATCAAAAATAAAAATGACAGTTTAAAATTAAAACTATTATTTTGAGATTTTGCATTGTCATTTTACATTTTGATATTTCAATTTTTCATTTATTATGCCGGAGTGGTGAAATTGGCAAACACG
>Ga0172379_10006532_pt1 | contig 15550 bp, 13 predicted proteins | sample GrowelOW334metaG_FD_119756 | JGI IMG/M metagenome (GOLD analysis project Ga0172379, IMG submission 119756) | Groundwater microbial communities from an aquifer near a municipal landfill in Southern Ontario, Canada - Groundwater well OW334 metaG | ecosystem: Environmental > Aquatic > Deep... | reverse complement strand
CTCCTTGGGATCTGTTCGTTAAACAGGCGCTACCTCATCCCGTGGCTTTATTTACTGACAGGCGCAGGCACTCTTGTTCGCATGGACATGGTTGTGGTCCACCTCGCAATACTCTCCGGACTTGCATTAATCGATAAACCCCAGAGAAAACAACACCTCGCATGGGGAATCGGATTCCTCGCTCTTTTCCTCGGAACCCAGACTGTTGCCAGAGTGCTTTACTACGGTGATATCCTGCCTAACACTTACTACCTAAAGATGACCGGTTACCCTCTTCTGTGGCGTATTACTCGAGGGGCAGCTGTGTTCTGGTCGTTCATCTGGGATTTCAATATTATACTTTTCCTGCTTCCAGGAGCGGTTTTATTCGCTTCGCCGGGCCGTATTCGTGCAATATGTGCATGGGTGTTTGGAACCCAGTGTCTGTATAGTATTTATGTCGGAGGGGATGCATGGGAGTTTTACGGCGGTGCAAACAGGTATATTGCCCCTGTAATGCCTCTTTTTTTCGTTCTCATCGCCGATTCCTTCCTGCGCCTCAAAGAACTGGCTGTCAGAAACCTCACAGCGTCCAAGGATCATCCGTTGCTCGCAGCGCTGCTCAAACGTCATATTGTATTTCTTCTTGTCATTTTTACTCTCATACACATCAACCTCATATGGGAGTTTTCCTCTTACTCTATTATCCGGCGCCCTTCTCTTGTCGGACCAAACATGCAGAAGGAAACCTTTCTCATGCTGAACATGACGAAGACAGTCGAGGAGCTTACAACCCCAGATGCTCACATTGCAGTCACTTGGGCAGGAATGCTCCCTTATTTTTCGGGAAGGTATAGTGTTGATATACTCGGCAAGACCGACCGTTTCATCGCCCATCTGCCGATGCATACTGGGACAGGAGTAAAACGCTTTCTTCACTTCTACCCTGGACACCTCAAGTATGATTACAGCCATTCCATCGGTGAACAGAAGCCCGATATAATCGTCCAGCTATGGCAGAATCCCGAAGAAGCCCAACTCTATCTCAAAGATTATATCCAGGTCGAAGTTCCCGGTTCTTCTCTATTCTTCCGCACCGGCTCGAACGCAATTCACTGGGAAAAACTCACCCGGTCAAAGTCACCTGAATCACATTAATCTATCTTCCTCTGCCCCTATGAAAAAAAACCGGAACTCACGACTGATTATACAGTACCTTATTGTCATCAAGCTTTTTTACAGAGTAAGCGTAAACGAATTGACTCTCAGCCATTTATTACGGAGTTTGTAATCCGGCAGAATTGATTCCACAAGCTTCCAGTAAGCCGGTGAATGGTTTCTTTGGATACAATGGCATAATTCATGAACCACAATATAATCGATGACCGCCAGGGGCGACATAACCAGCAGCCAGTTGAAGCTGAGATTCCCATGGATCGAACAGCTTCCCCAGCGGCTCCGGAGTGTTTTTATCCGTACCAGATTAACTTTTACTCCGATGACATCCTGATAAAAAACAACCCTTTCCAAAAATATTTTTTCCGCCTGACGGATATACCATTCTTTTAAACTGCGTGAAATATAACCCTGCTCTTTTTCATCCAGCCCCGATGGAACACCGACAGAAAGCTGACCTTCCCGCAGAGTGACTCCGGCTGTTCCCCGTTCTGTTTTAAGAAGGCATGTTTTCCCCAAAAAGAGGAATCTTTCGCCGTCTTTATATTCCCTTGGATTTAACCGCGAGTTACGGACATCGTTCAATGCAATCCTTTTCCGTATCCAGGAAAATTTGGTTCTTACTATTTCCTTTATCCGGTTCTCGCTGATTTTCAAGGGCGCATGAACGGTTATGGAATTATCGGAGGATACCCGAATGCCGATCGTTTTACGACGGGGGGATCGTATGAGCGTATAAATGAAGTCGGTCATGGAACCATAGCTGATAGTGTATCCGTTATCTTATTGTCCTGTCAACAAAGTGATGTGTTTCCCGATATGGGAGACGAGAAACCGACGGTATGTTTTCCGGTGCATATGGAGTGTGTCCCGAAGCTCCCCGCCCAGATTCCTGAGCACCACCCCGAACGCTATGTGCAGCACCTGCCTGAAATCGGGATCGACAGTTATAAGCTGTAATGCTTCATCCCTGTTGAGTCCGGAAGGACCCGGAACTCTGCCGATATTGGCGGAAATCTGGTAGCTCGCCGCGTTTTCTTTGAAAGTTTCACGGGAAAGGGAGAAAATCCTCAGGAAAAGATCAAAATTCTCAGCAGCGACTGTTTTCACTGCTTCAAGATAAGATGTTCCGGCGGTTTTGACATGGAAGAAACCATTGGTTATTTCCCCAAAAATTGGATAGATGCTGAATTTATCCGAGCCGGAATGGAGACTCAACCGGTAATTTCCGAGCTCGTGAGAAAGGTCATAATGCAGTTTTAGCGACCGGGAGAATCCCTCTATCGAACCTCTGTAATCAATGCCTTTTTCAAAATCCCCTTCGAACCGAGGAGCAAGGCTGAAAAGAATTACCTCATTGACTGCCAGTTCGGTAGCAATGATGCGATGGTCGAGGACAGAAGTGGGGGTAACGGTTTCATCGATGGACAACTCGAAATTAAACCGTGATTCCCCCAAAAGGCCTGCGAGATGACGGTATGCCGTTACAGCATGACGGATAGCACCGAGATATTTGACACCTGACCGGACCACTTCCCTGCGGCTTGCGCCGGAAATTCCTTCATACCGGGTGATGAATATCTCTCCTTTTTTACTGTCCGGGAAAAGCACATTGAACTTCCGTGTCAGTATTTCATCCGTGCTGGTATCGGCTTCATTATCGATTTTTTCCGAGGGATCGATAGTGAACATGGTGAATCCCGCCTGTGCGGCGGCATCGATATCCTCGATAGTTTTGAGGTGATCGGCATCGGAACCCCATTGCGATGTGTATCCTTCATGGAAAACCGACCAGGTGGCATCGTCCATCACATTTTCAAATGTACGCCCGGTTTTATGATTTTCCCTTACCGACTGCTGGGCAAGAACCGGAATGAGAGAGCTCTTCCGAATCGCCTCTATATGCCCGGGAGTTGCAGCCCCTCTGCCCCCGATACGGTCGCCTGTCCCGAACGATTGGCGGCTTTCCAGCACGACCGGTCCGGTTTGGGGAAGTATTGTTCTAAGCTGCACCGCATTCTCATGGTCAAGAGGAGCGGCAAGGAGATATATCGTTTTGCCTCCGTCATTCTCAGTATACAATTCACCGGTAAAACCTGACAATGCAGCAGGATGGCGGGATAGAACGACTAACTGATCATTCCCATCTTTCTCGGAAAGCGCAAAAACACCCTCCCCGGCAACGGTAATAGACGAACCGGTCAGCCCGCTGATACCGGATAGAGCCTCCCGTATGGAGTCCGGTGACATTCTTCCGGCCAGTACTCCTGTTTCAACGGCTTTTTTCAGTAGTGTTTTCAAAAGTATACCCTTTAGGAATGAATCTCAGCACTCGATTCAGAGCCCATGATTAAGGATTAATATCACACAAAGGCCACAACATCAATAAAGAGAAAAAATAGAAGCCTGTCTCACCGGGCCAGCCATCCGCCGTCAACCGGCAGTATAGTGCCATGAATATAATCCGCAGCTTCCGATCCCAAAAACAGGAACGACCCTACCAGGTCTTCCGGATATCCCCATCTTCCTGATGGAAGACGGTCGAGAATGGTGGCGCTGCGTGCAGGGTCATCATAAATGGGACGGGTAATCTGTGTCACGATGTATCCCGGAGCTATGGCGTTGACATTGATTCCATACTGAGCCCATTCATTGCAGAGCGCTTTGGTCACCTGGGTGATGCCCGCTTTTCCGGCGGCATATGAGGCAACCAGAAATCCGCCGCTCCAGGCAAGCATGCTGGAGGTATTGATAATCTTTCCTCCCTGTCCGCGCTCGATCATATGACGACCGACTTCACGGCACATAAAGAAAGCGCCTTTACACTGGATATCCACTACGAAATCCCACTTGTCTTCGGGATATTCTGCAGCGGGAGAACGGAACAGAACTCCGGCCCCATTTACGAGGACATCAATTTTACCGAAATCTTTGATAATCTGCGCCACCGTGTCTACGATTTCCGTGACTTTCGAAACATCAAGCTTGTAAACCTTTGCTGTTCCGCCAAGAGCCTCGATCGCTTTTTTAGTCTCTTCGGCTCCCGTCATGTTGATATCACAGACAGCAACTTTTGCTCCTGCCTCGCCATAACCTTTCGCCACCGCCTGGAATATTCCGGAAGATGCCCCGGTTATAACCGCAACCTTCCCCGTAAAATTATAGGAAACATCCTTGAAAACTTTCATAAGCAACCTCCCGCAAGAATGAACACCGCCAACTATCCCGCTAAAAAATCTCACATTCAGCTTCATACATAATTGGGTAAAAGATACTATATCCTCTTGTGATGAGCAACAAAGAGGATAAAGAAATTACCGAAAATGTGCATTTTTAGAAAAAATTCCTTGACAGTATAATAGATTACACAGATATTTAGTATAACCTATTACACACCGGGGCATAGTACTCTATGAGTATGGTTATCCGGGGTAATCATTATTTTTTTTACTATCATGAGAGCCTTTTGCAAAAGTCGTTTTACTATTGAAAAATGGGAAACATTTTTGCTCAAACCCCCTAACCCTCTGTCCCTTTCCCCCGTTCCGGGGGCAAGGGAAGTCGATGCTTCACAGTCTTTGCTGCTTCGCAGGCACGATAAAGATGTGTCCTGCCCTCATCTGGGGGAAGGATGTCCGTAGGACAGAAAGGGGGCTGCTTCTAAAATATGGACTTTTGCAAAAGGCTCATGATTAACAAGTTTGAAGTTCGACAGGGAGCCATTATATCAAATCGGTTTTCAAAACAGGGAAGGAAAAACAATGTCTAAGACCCTTACCGACCGGCAAAATGCGATTCTATCTTTCATCAAAGAATTTGCAATGAACAGGGGATATCCGCCTACAATTCCCGAGATTCAAAAGGAATTTGGAATCAAATCACCGAACGGAGTGAACAACCATCTCAAAGCGCTCACACGGAAAGGATATATCATCCGTGATTCCTCACGGGCGCGGGCTCTTGAAATCGTAGGCCGTCATGAGGGCATACCTCTGCTTGGAAGAGTTGCCGCCGGCGCTCCCCTTCTTGCAGAAGAAAATTTCGAGGGGTATTTCAATCTGCCGGAAATGTACAACTCAAGCGGTGTATTTGCTCTCAAGGTCAAAGGCAGCAGCATGCTGAATGCCGGGATTTTCGACGGTGATTTTGTTATTGTCAAGATGCAGCCGACAGTCGAACAGGGAGAAATCGGGGTTGCTCTTATCAACGGGGAAGCGACAGTAAAAAGAATCTTTCTCGATGGCAACATTATCCGTCTTGTTCCGGAAAATGAAGCCATGATGCCGATTACCGTGATGCGTAACGATCCGGATTTCAGCATCGCAGGCAAAGTTATCGGCGTGGTGCGGCGGCTGTAATTGAAAATCACTGTTGATGACTGGTACGGCGCCTGCACCGAAGCAGCGGCGGTTATTGAAACAAAGATTCCCGAGGTATATCGGTCGAGAACCTTTTCAGGAATTATCGGCGACATCAAAGCTCTCAGCCCGAAAAAAGCACAGTCGCTCATAGCCCGTAAAAAGGGACTGGGGCATCAATATGCATGGCTCTATCTCACCCGTGGAATAGATCATGGACAGGGGTATCAGGCATGCGCTTCGGAGGCGCTGGGCTTTGTGCTTGGGGGGAAAAAGGATGAAATCTTCGGGGGAAGAATTCTCGATGTAGGGTGCGCGGTAGGAGTTACCGCCGGGATACTGTCCCTTCCGCGGGTAACCGGATTCGACCTTTTTCCTGACCTTCTCCGGGCTGCAAAGCTCATCGATTCGATAACCGGGGCACGGCATGATTATGTTACGGCAGATATGACCGCCAACTGGCCGTTTGCCTGTATGTTCGAGACCGTTGTATGCGGATTGGTATGCCATCATCTCAAAAGAAAGCCGGACATACTCACATTTTTCTCAAACGCGAACCGGGTGCTCCGGACGGGTGGGTTCCTGGTTATCACGCTTCCTTCAGGTTCGATTACATTCGTCAGCCAGCTGGAAAATCTTATCCGTGAGCTTGAAACGTTCGGATTTTACCCTGAAAATGAACTTTCCGGGGTTGTGCTCTCCACCGACCACCCTCATTCACTTTTCTGGATGTTTACCCTCGTTTTCAAAAAAATCGGGACAGTAGACGAATCCGCTGTTATGCCTCCTGAAATCGATTTTGCCGAATTCCGCACACCGGTCAGCCGCGAAGAAAAAGGGATACAGGCCAGATCTTCGGCTTCGAAAAACCGTCAGGTCAGACATCAATTGTTCCGTTTTCTTAATCTCCCTGCGTTTAAAAGGAATTGCGGAGAAAAAACTCTTATATTCGAAACGATGAACGGACTCCGTAAGGAATCCTGCAAATAACTATCGCCAAAGATAAAATGAAAGCGGCACACCTGCCTCGCCGGGAGAATAAATAAAAATTTCTTGACACATTAAAAGTCGTGTGAAAAACACATTATTGAGTGAAATTCCCGCTTCTTCTAAACTCACCTCTTGGTCTCCTCTCTATACTAGAGAGGAGATACCTCATTGCGAGCCTTATTGTATCTTGACCCCCCAAAAGGAATGGACAGGGGGTAGGGGGTGAGTTTCCGGTGAAAAAGAAAATCGAGACTTTTTCACAGACCTTTTAATTCCCCAGATTATTGTTCGATTCCTATAGTATGCCCGACCGGTAACGTTCTTCTCTCTGGGACAGGCCCCGCCGAATTTGAAAGAGGAAGCCTCAAGCGTGATGGATGTTTATATGCATTTCGGTTGAGGCTTTTTTCGTTAATGGCCCCGATCTCAAACAAATCAAAAAAAACATATAGTGAAAAAAAGATGAGACTCTATTTGTGGGTTACATGGGGATTGGCAATGATTATTTATATGCGGCCGGTCACTCTGGTTTTTTGTTGAAACATTCGTCTGTGAAGTCAAAAGGCCGGGCACCCGGTAAGACACATGATTGCCGGTATGTAATGCTTTCAAACGAATCTGAAAAAAAATCAAGATAACTTAATTGGCAAACAATGGCAGATGAGTTATCTTGAACCATTGATATTAAAGACTTGTATAACAATAAGGAATGATATGATGAAAAAGGACGGCCTTGATAAAACGTGGTTCTATAAAATTATTACTACCTTCATACCCAACGATGAGTTGGAAGCAGATGGTACTCCAGATGAGATGATTCAGCTAACTGCCCAGAAAGCTTTCGGAATCAGTGCGGGGCTGGGTATGATTCCAGGCCCAGTTGGAATTGTGGCAATCCTCCCAGAACTGACTATGTTGACCAAAATTCAAATCGAACTTATTTACAAAATAGCAAAATTTTATAAAAAAGAACAACAGCTCAATTATACATTAATATCATTAATCTTTGGAAACTCATTGGGAGTAGCTATCGGAAGCGACTTTGTAAAAAAAGTCGGTCCCAGAATTGTTATTAAAGCAATGACCAATAAGGTTGTAATGGAAATAGCTGAGAAATTGGGAATAAAAATAGGTTTTAGTGCTTCTGCAAAAGCCGCGGGTCGGTGGCTGCCATTTGTAACTGCTCCGGTATTTGGATATTTTTCGATGAAAATGACTGAGAAAATTGGCAAAGAAGCCGACAAGCTTTTTGCATCTGATTTAGAAATCGAAGTGGCCACTACATGTAATAACGGGCATGATATGCCAGTAGAATCAAATTTTTGCCCTGTTTGCGGTGTGCAGGTTGTAAATGATTAGGAGAATGTCGAGGCTAAAAGGTAATTTTAAATAAAAACCGCTTATCTATTTGACGCAGCAAATGTTAAAAAATGAGCAGATAAAGACGCCCTCACCCCATGTCCCCTCTCCCGTGAACGGGCGAGGGGAAAACCCTGTTATATTTTATAATCCATTCTCTTTCATGCAGATATGGGTCTCCCCCTCTCTTTCACCGGGTCCCCGCTTTTGTGAAACAAAAATGGGGTGGTAGAAGGGGATCAAGGGGTGAGTTAAAAACGTCCTGTTTAATCTCGATAAGCGTTTTTTTTTATTCCTCTTTCGAAGAATAATTCATCCGGTCAGACCATATGCTTGATCCAATCATAAGCTCATGATGCTTTTCCGCCTTCCATAGAACTCGTCTCCACTATCAAGCCATCCTGCTAAAGATTATTTATCCTTTTCACCTCCTGCGGGAGGGATTATATTAACGTTATGGGAAAAATAGAATTGCCTGAATTCAATTACTGTCCAATATGCGGAAAACCGGTCAGAGTGGTTCACTGTGAGGGAAGACACCGGCCGGTATGCGTATCGTGCGGACATATCATATATGTGAATCCATATCCTGCTGCGGCTCTTGTGGTGCTCGATTCCAAAAGAGTTCTGCTCACCCTGCGGAAATTCGAACCGCATCGTGGTGAGTGGTGTCTTCCGGGAGGTTTTCTGGAATGGGGCGAATCTCCGGAAGAGGGCGCAAAACGGGAGCTTTTGGAAGAAACCGGAATAATTGCGGGTACTATTTCCATTATCGGCGCATATGACAGTATAACCGGTTTAAGACGTCATGTTCTCCTCCTTGCCTACCGTGTGCATGACTGGCAGGGTGAGCTGACGGCGGGAGACGATGCGGAAGAAGTTTGCTGGTTCGAGTTAGGAAAGACCCCGCCTCTTGCTTTTCCTGTGCACGAAAACATCCTTTCAGCCGTGGTGAAAGCCGGTAGCCAGATATGAGAATTCTATCGATTGATTACGGCGAGCGGAGAACCGGACTCGCCATTACCGATGAACTGGGGATTACCGCGCAGGGATTGGATACTATTATCGCTTCCTCGGAAGAAGATGTCTTCAGGAAGGTTGTTGAGATTGTGCGGAAGTACGAAGCCGGGAAAATTCTTCTCGGCCTCCCGCTCAACATGAACGGCAGCGAAAGCGAAAAGAGCGAAAAAGTTCGCGCGTTCGGGAAAGCTCTTGAGGTGGAGACCTCTCTTCCGGTAGTATACTGGGATGAGCGCATGACTTCCATGCAGGCCAAGCGGGTTATGGCTGAAATGGAAGTGAAAAGCTATGGAAAAAAACACCTTCTGGACCGTATTTCCGCAACACTCATGCTGCAGGAATATATGAAAACCTTTTAATGAAACTCCGGACTAAAAGGATGGGAAAAACAGTTGTTTCGGCGGTTCTGTCTCTGGCGATTGCAAGCATCGCAGCGTGCCTGTTTTTCCTTTATGTAAGCGGACCTGCCGGTACCGCAAAGGGAACGGTGATACAAATCAGCACGGGGATGACTTCAGCCGAAATAGCCGGTATGCTGAAAAAGAAGGGGCTTATCAAGAGCGCCTTTTTCTTTCGAACTGTTGCTCACCTGCGGGGTTATGATACGAAAATCAGAGCCGGTACGTATACTCTCCCGAAAAAAATGGGGACTTCCGAACTGGCTTATTACCTTGTCACCACAATTCCGGTTCCTCCCGATATAAAAATAACTGTTATCGAGGGGCTGACAATCAAAGAAACCGCTTCAATTTTTTTCAGGAAAGCCAAAGTAGATTCCGTGCTTTTCGTATTTTACGCCCAGCGAAAAGCCACAGCCGACAGTCTCGGTATTGACAACGCAACGCTCGAGGGTTACCTTTACCCTGACACCTACTATATCCGTGAGGGGGCCAGGCCGATGGAGGTAATCGATAAGATGGTGAGCCGGTTCCGTCAGGTCTTTGCGGATTCTTTGAAAGAACGCTTCGCAAGCTTTGGTTTCACGGTGAACCAGACAATAACCCTGGCTTCGATTATTGAAGTCGAGGCTGCCTGTGATGAAGAACGGCCGATCATTTCCGCAATCTTTCACCGGCGATTGAAGATGGGGATGCCCCTGCAGGCCAATCCGACAGTGCAGTATGCTCTCGGAACGAAGAGGAGAGTATATAACGGTGATCTGACAGTGGAATCGCCCTATAACACATACCTTCATAAAGGGCTTCCGCCGGGACCTGTTGCCAGCCCCGGTATGAAATCGGTTTTTGCCGCGTTATACCCGGCTGAAACGAACTATCTTTACTTTGTGGCCGACAATGAAGGAAAACACTTTTTTTCCAAAACTCTGAAAGAGCACCAAACCGCGGTTTCGCGATATAAAGTTCTGAGAAAGCAATTGGATCCACAGATTCAATCTCGGAGGAACGTTCCATGAAAAAAGTACTGATTGTTTCAGTGCTGCTTCTGTTTTCGGCGCTGGCTCTCTCATCGGCACAGAGTATCCGGGTCAAGAAGAAGGCTCAGGCTTCTATTCCGGAAAAGTACATTGTCAAAAAGGGCGATACCCTTTGGGATATTTCCAGAATGCAGCTTGGCGATCCTTTTGTCTGGCCGGAAGTGTGGAAGAAAAATCAATTTATCAAGAACCCTCATTGGATTTATCCCGGACAGGTGCTTTTGTTCGGTTCGAAAGCTGAAACTGCTGCGAAAAAGGTCATCCCGCCGGAAGCGATTCCACCTCCTGCTCCCGAAGCAGAAGCTGAAATTGAAGAACCCCCGGTCCAGCCGGATACCACTTCCGAAGTTACGGAAAAACGCACTGTCGATAAAAATGTCATCCGGGTACTCAGGGAACCCCGTCAGGTGTTTACCGAAAAGAATTTCATGCGCACCGGATTCATCGCCAAACAATCTGAACTTTCTCACACAAAGATTATCAAAATAGAGAACGAGAAAGACACAGCCATCCGTTATGACAACCTGGTTATCGATACCGGCGTGCAAAATAAAACCGGCGAGGGGGATATTTTTGCGGTTATCGCGATGGGCGACCGGGTGAAACATCCGGACACAGGGCTGAATTACGGATTTGTGGTTCGAATCAAAGGTGTGCTCAAGGTGATATCGGTCGGAGACCAACAATCCCGCTGCACAGTTCTGGATAATTTCGATCCGCTTGAGGCAGGCGATATTGTCATGCCCTACAAGTTTTCCAGCGGCCCGCTTTTCGATGCCTGGGTCATTCCCGAAATTTCAATCCGCGGGGTCATACTCGCCATCAATGACCGGATGCTGAGCATTCATATCAATGATATCCTCTACATCGACAAAGGCGACCGGGACGGTGTCCGGGCCGGTGATGTTTTTGATATCTACCAGCGGAAAAGCAATCTGAGCGACACCGGACACCTTCAATCCCTCGGACAGCTGGAAGCGGTCAGTGTCATGCCGGGCGAGACAGCGGTAATCGTTACCTCGCTGAAAGGCGAGAAAATCGCTATCGGCGACTGGGTAAAACTTTCGGCGCGGTGCCGGTTTGTGGAATAACAAGCTTTAGATCACGCTCCTTGCTCCTCTGTATTCTAAAAAGAAGGGCGTTTTCCGGCATGGGCTACTTTGTTAATAAAAATACATTTGAATGATGAGCTCATTGCAAAAGTCTGTATTTGAAGGCAGCCCCTTTTCTGTCCTACGGACATCCTTCCCCCGAAGGGGGCAGGAAAATACTGTGGAGCAACAAGTTCCCTTGCCCCCTTTGGGGGAAAGGGATTGAGGGCTAGTGGGCTGAAGTAATAAAACTTATCATTTTTTTCGTTTCCAAAACGACTTTTGCAATTAGCTCTGATGTATAGTGTTTTTCCCTCTTTTGAGTGCAAGAGAGAGGATTATAAGCTGAGTTTGTCTTTGTAACTTTATGATCAGGAGCCTCTTCTGAATTTTTCTATAGATCTCAATTCCCTCAATCCTCCACAGCGTGAAGCAGTAGAGCATGGGGATGGTCCCACCCTGGTGCTTGCGGGCGCGGGAAGCGGGAAGACCCGCGTTCTGACCCATAAAATTGCCTGGCTGGTTCATCAGGGGATAAAACCCTGGCAGATTCTGGCGGTCACATTCACCAACAAAGCTGCCCGTGAGATGGCGTCACGGGTGGAAACACTGCTCGACATCCCGGTGCAGGGTTTGTGGATCGGCACTTTTCACGGTATCTGCGTCCGCATACTCCGAAGGGAAGCCGACCGCTGGGGATTCCACCGTGATTTCACCATCTACGACCGTGACGACCAACTGTCCATGGCGAGGAAAGTCCTCCGTGAGATGGGAGTGACAAAGGATCGCCTCTCACCGCAGAAGATTATCGGCATTATCGGGAAAGCAAAAAACGACGGGTTCTCGCCGGATGATCTGGATAATGTCATCTCCGGCCCTGACGCTCCGGTGATCATCAAAGCATTCCGTCGCTATAAGGAGCTGATGGAAGCTTCGGGAGCTTTCGATTTCGACGATCTGCTTCTCAAACCGGTGGAAATGTTCAGCCGCTATCCGGAATCTCTTGCCGAATGGCAGAGCAGATTCACTCATGTACTGGTCGATGAATATCAGGATACCAACCGTACACAGTATCTGCTCATGAAAATGCTTTCGGAGAAATCCGGCAACATCACTGTGGTCGGTGATGACGACCAGTCCATTTACAGCTGGCGCGGCGCGAATGTAAAGAATATCCTCGACTTCGAACATGATTTCAAGAATGTGAAAACCGTACGGCTCGAAGAGAACTACCGCTCGACCTCCTGTATACTAAAGTCCGCAAATGCAATAGTGAAGAATAACCTTCACCGGATGCCCAAGGAGCTCTGGACAAGCCGCACCGGTGGGGAAAAAGTCCATCTTCTGGAGTGTTACAACGACCGTGACGAAGCGGAACGGGTAATTTCCTCGATCGAACGCGAGACAAAAGATTCCGGGCTGAACCCTGGGGATTTTGCCATCCTCTACCGTACCAACGCACAATCCCGTTCATTCGAGGATGTGATTCGGCGAAGGGGAATGAAATATGTAATAGTCGGCGGAACCCGTTTTTACGAGCGCAGGGAGATCAAGGATATCCTCGCCTATCTTCGTCTTCTCGTCAATCCGGGAGATACGGTGAGTTTTGCACGGGCGGTCGCGAATCCGAAACGCGGGATCGGCGCAAAATCCATCGAAAACATCGAGCAGTATGCTCTCGACCATACCATTCCGATTATGGAATCGCTGAACTTCGCGGGGGAATATCTGTCCGGCGCAACGTTAAAAAAGGCAGATGAGTTTCGTGAGTTGCTGGCCGCTCTTTCCGGGATGCTTGCTGAAAGCGGCCTTGATGAAATAGTCACGACTCTGATCGAAAAAACCGGCTACCTGGATTTTCTGGAAAGCGAAGAGCCTGTTACATTTGATGACCGGGCGGCGAATATCGATGAACTTGCAACCGCCCTTGCGGAATTTTCGGAACGGGAAGAAGAAAACGATCTCAATGCTTTTCTTGCGGAGGTATCGCTTGTCAGCGATGTGGATACATGGGAGGATGAAAAAGATGCGCTGACCCTGATGACCCTTCATGCCGCAAAAGGGCTGGAGTTCCCCTCCGTGTATATCGTCGGTGTGGAAAACGGGCTGTTCCCTCTCCCTCAAACCATGGAAGATCCTGCATCTCTGGAAGAAGAGCGCCGTCTCTTTTATGTCGGCATCACGCGGGCCAGAGATATCCTTCATATCAGTTTCGCTCAAATTCGCCCACGGTTCGGTTCGTACAGCGGTGGAGCTTCCCTTTTCATCAGGGAATTGCCTCTCGATGTACTGGATATTGTTAAACCGAAAGAAGCTGAGCATGCGCAGCGGCCTTTCTCCTCGAAACCCATTCCTCAAAAGCCCCTTGAATTCGAGGATTACCCGCAGACTCCCGAACAGCCTGCAGCGTTCAGGTTCAAAGCGGGAGAATGGGTACGGCATCCTCTTTTCGGCCGCGGGAAGATTACCGGTATAACAGGGGCAGGCGAAAATGTTACTCTCGCTATCCAGTTTGGCGCAAAGGAAATAAAGATAATGCCGAAATTTGCGAAGCTGAAAAAGGGGTAATACCTGTTTGTTCGTTTCTTCCAGATATAAATAAAAGACAAAATTCGTGTCGAAAAATCTGTTACTGACCCGTATTACCCATATTAAACCAAAACAATGCTTGATAAATATTCCATAACTTATTATTATACAACAAATAACAATAGTTTGTGACGGATATTTGAGGAATGAAGATTGAATTTCGATGTGCATAGGTAAAATCTTACGGCGGACTGCTTGTATATCGAAACCTTGATGATACTCTCAGATTATTCGGCTCCGTCTCTGCTAATTATAAAGAAGATAGTACAGGGCATAATATCCAACATGCTATGCCCCCTCTCCTGCGTTTATTAATATACAGCCGACTTGCGGGTTATGAAGACGTAAACGATGCAGAGTAATTATCCGTTGATACTGGCTCGGATTAAACGATTGCGATACTGTTATGAGTAAAATACTTTCTCCCTGATACGCATCAATAGAGAGATGTCTCTCATCAGTACGTTTTATCATTTATACCATAAATATTCTGTAAAAATGTAACGGCCAGCATGTAAAAATGCTTGTAGAAGAACTTGAAAGTGATAATATTGATTCATCAATAGATTTATAATGAACTTTGGCTACTCATGATTCTGTTATGGGAAATAAGGCTTAGTACTTATGATTTTTATTTGGCGATGAATCACTGGTTATCGAGCTTAGGCATTTTTAAAGGGGGCTCATATGAAGGAACCATTTGCTCAGTGGAAAGAAGGTTATAAAATAGGCATAGCTGAAGTTGATGAGCAGCACATGAGCATGGTTAAACTTATTAATGATTTATATATTGGACTTACATTAAATGCAAAAAAAGACAGAACCGAACCTTTTAAAACTGCAATCAAAGAAGCTATTGAATATGTAAAAAAACATTTTAATACTGAAGAAAAATATATGATTCAGTATAAATATCCCGGATTAAAAGAACAAAAAAAAATGCATAAAGACTTCGTTTTAGAATTGGTAAGTATTTATAAATGTTATGAGTATAATAATGAAAATGCGCCAGTTGACTTATTGATATTCTTAAAGAATTGGTTATTGGAACATATAGCAGTTGAAGATAAAAAAATCGGTCAATTTATTCAACTGAGCAATTCTGAAAAATAAAATATCTTACTAATTACTTTCTTTTGACATATCATTCTGAACGGCAACCTTAAATCTACGATTGTCCCTACGATTCACAGTGGGTAACAGCACCCACTCCATAGTGTCTTGTATTTCTATGAAAATTATTGGGTATTGTTTTGGGAATGAATAATAAGGAATGCTGATTGAGTTTTAACGGACTCGAACACCCAAAGCAATTAAATAAAGACATTTGAGGAGTTATGCAAAATTGAATATATTATACTACATATCGGAACCAATTTATAGGCCTTGTAACAAAATTTATTGAATGAAATCATCTCTGCATATAAACTTACTGTTCTGCTTCAGACGGAAATGGAGTTTTCCTCAGCGTGAAGTAGTTGTATACTAAGCCAGGGAGGAGACGCCATGAGGAAAGTCCGGAAGAACTACAGTGCTGAAGAAAAAGTAGCGCT
>Ga0172379_10006531_pt1 | contig 15552 bp, 14 predicted proteins | sample GrowelOW334metaG_FD_119756 | JGI IMG/M metagenome (GOLD analysis project Ga0172379, IMG submission 119756) | Groundwater microbial communities from an aquifer near a municipal landfill in Southern Ontario, Canada - Groundwater well OW334 metaG | ecosystem: Environmental > Aquatic > Deep... | reverse complement strand
GCAAATTTTCTCATTCAGCGATATGGTAGGTGATGTCTTTGTTTGGTTTTATGCTCACAGACTCATTTTCCTCATCATAGAATATCGATAGCCATTCATTATCTCGTAAATTTTCTCATTCTGGAAGCATACTTTGAGCAGCATCTATTATGTTCGGAAACGGTGGCTCATCTTCTTCTTCAGCACCTTCTGTATTTTCTATTTTCCATTTCATAAGTGCGGAAGGGACATTTAATATAAATTCTGGATGTTTTATTCTCCTGTCGGTTTCTCTTCTTTCTCAGAAATATTCTAACATAGAGACAACAATATCGTCTGCGTATATGCTGCGTATTTCCAATAATTCTATACAGAACCTGTGCAATTCGCCCAAGAATAAAAATTCATGTTTTTGTTCGTCAAAGAGGAGATCGAGTTCTACAAACATACTATCAGTAAGGCCCCCTATGTTTTCTCTATCACCGCTTCCGATTTCTCTCAATACATTACATACAGCTTCACGTATGAGTGTGTAATATTCATTTCTATTTTCGCAGTCCTTCTTGATTTTGGGAAAGAATATTTTTGTTAACTCTCTTGCTTTGCCGAAGTTTTTTTCTGCGATAAAATGTGTGATGATTTCATCTGGCGTCTTATCCAACAAACCAAAGATTTCTTTTGCTCTAGCATCGCTATTGCGCTCATTGATAAAGCTACCCAACAATCCTATATTACTTAGCGTAGCTAATCATTCTGCATTATTAGTTGCATTGTTTGTTTTCATAAGATTAGTTATAAAAAATAAAATATTATACTGAGGTTCTATATACGCAGGTTCCATCGCAGTTCTCGCAATTATGCTTTGGATAGGTCTTTAAAATACGCTTCTTCAATTCTTGCAGACTCGCGTCTTTGATATTTCCAACTACGTTTGGATTTCCGGCACATGCGCTTACATCGCCATTGCCAAATATCTGCAGAAATTCCACACAGGGTGTGGTGAAAAAGTTATTTACTATTTTATGATTGAAGCCATATTCCTGATCTATTTTCTGAACAAGTGTTCATAACTGCAGTTTATCTTCTTCAGACAGCACATTATCTTTATCAAAATCTTTGGTGCCGCTGCGTCCTGATGGCAAATAGGTCGTAAAAACCACTCGGATATTATTTTCTCTGCAATATCTCAACGTTTTTTCCACTTCGTGGATATTTCTCTTGGATACTACCATGTCGAATCACAAACGCGTCGTACCATCCTCTCTGAGAGCGTTGAATCCTTCCTCTATCAAAAGCTGTATCGCTTCGTTCCTCTGTTGGAAATACATTCATGTTTTGTCTCAAACGACTCGATTTTGATATTCTTCGTTCCGTAGACTATCGCATTTGGGGCAGACGCTCGCTCAAGTAGCTTTTACTCTTTTGACGAAACTTCTGTCTCTCATTTTAGTCGCGGCATCAGTGAAGATAATAGGCTGGAGTCCTTTAGATGCTGTGTATTCTATAATCTCGAAAAAGTGCTTATCCAGGGTTGGTTCTCCTTCGCCTAAGAAATCGATCGCCTTGACTCACATATCAGCGAGCTGGTCTATGATGCTTTTGATCTCCTCTAACGATAAAGTAACCTTTAATTTATCAGTAAAACAATGAAAGCAATTATGCAGACAAGCAGCGGTCATCACTCTGAGATCAGCGACTCTTCTGACAATCGACGGATTGGTAAAATCTTTCTCTAAAATATTCCATCCTTCCAAAGCAGCTCCGATCCCTTTTGGAACCTGCCCTAATCGAAAGTAATTTTCTTTAGTTAGATTTGAGTTCATGAATAATTTATAATAATAAATAAATTACGATCCTTGATGAGGGAATTGTGATTTGGAGACCATATTCACTGCAGCAATATGCGCTGGAGAAGTTAGGATGGTATTTACTACCTGCCCTACCGCTGTAGGAGGCATGAGAACGATATCATCATCAGTATTCCGTCCGCCACTATGTTCTGCGCTTATATCTCTTACTGCTTTTCTTGTCTCTAAAGCGTCATACATACCGGTATCGACAGCTCATGGTCTGACTGTACTTACTCGAATATTATCTTTATATAATTTCAGCATTACTACATTGGCATATTTATCTATCGCTGCTTTTGCTGTGCAATGGCTGGATCATAAGGCATATCAGCGGATTGCGCTCATAGAACTGATGATAACTATTTTGGATTCTTGCTGTTTCTTGAGTATCGGCAGAATTTCTTTCATCAGAATGTGAGTCCCGTTGATCACTGTTGTAATCTCTGCGTCTATCAATCAAACGTCCATTTCTTCCAATGGCAAATAAGGATTATCATTTTTTAATTGATAACTCCCCGCTCAGAGTCCTACAGATTGTACTCGATATATCGGTTTGTCTGTCGGTAATTTGGACACAAACTCTTTCACTGATTGTTCATCAAGCAGATCTACTGCAGTTCAATCAATATGAAGAGTCTTATCATAGTTGAGAGCCATATGACCATCTATCTTCACTCCAGATGATAAATCATTAAGCAGAGCATCCCTAATTCATTTTATTTTATCTTCATTATGTCACACCATAACGACATCAGCTCAATTTCGAGCAAGAACTGCTGCGATAGCTGTGCCGATATTTGCCTTCATTTCTTGAATATCACAACCATGATGACGTATCGTTCCATCTTGACCTTTTATTCATGGTTTCAATCCATGATTAATAAAAACCTCATCATGTGTTGGTTTACCATCAACAATATCATGGAACACATGTTCAACTGGTTTATACCCGCATCCAGTAACGATAATTCTTTTCCCCTCGAGTAAGAATGTTCTTGGTGTGTTTGTAATTCTGTGCATGGCGTGAAGTAGAAAGATATAAAAGGTTACTTTTGACCAGGAGAGAGCTCATAATCATAGCTATAAAAAGTCGTTCCGTGAATGTCTCTTGGTGCGTCGTCTCGTAAAGATGTGTAAGTCTTAATATCATTCTCCTTCTTGGATCTTTTTCTTTCAAGGATCGTTATGATGCGTTTTGCATCATCCAAAGATAAGGATCATGAGCGTATTTTAGGGACATCAATATCGACTCCTATAGCGTTCCGATCTACTTCATAAAAACCTAATGGTCACTTGGATTTTCTAGTTGCATTGCATCCAAGCTCTTTGACATATCCACCAATAAATCTTTCATTGACGACAATCCTATATCTTTTACGATTCTCCAATTCATCCAACGCCTCTATCAGATTCTTTCTACACTCTTCTGAGAGGTTTTTTACGAAGATATTTGCGCCTTCTATTGTTTGCAGTTGGTCGTTTGTTTCCATTGTCATACCATTAAAGAATAAATATTGACATCTGGAGAATAGATTATTTAATATAAAAATCAAGATGAGTCAATAAAAATATGTAGTAGAAGTTCTTCTACAGGAGGTTACGAGTGATGAGTTGTGAGTAACGAGAAAAATAGGGAAATGGATTTGTCTTGTTTTTTCGTCGTAAATGGATAGACTACAGTCACTAATTTAGTTCATAAAAAAATATTATGACTACAAACGACATCAGAAAACTTCTCAAGCCCCAAGAATATTTGCTGCTTTCAGAAAAGCTCTATGAGCTAGCAGAAGACCTGGAAGATGCTTATCGAATCCAAAAGAACAAAAACAACCTTAAAAGATCTCTTTATAAGGATGCTGATGTTTTAAAATAATACAATAATTTAATGTTTTACCATTATTACAAAATCATCATGAATCAATTGCCTATTATTACCTATCAAGATGAAGATGGAATATTTATCGCTGAATGCCCTTTGATACAAGGATTTCATACTCATGGAAAAAATATTCAAGAATTGTACAACAATATTGAAGAAGTAAAAGAGCTTTTTAAAGAAGAAATTCAAACACTACAAAACAAGAAAAACTATAATTATTTGTCTGTTTCACTTTTACCTGTAACATTAGCAATATAATGTGATATCTAGTAATTAGCTGAAAAGAATTGATCCAAAAACTTGAATCCAAATGATGAAAACAAGTGAAACAAGTAGGAAGTCATGTTAAGTTTCAACTACATAATTTCATTACCACAATCCCCACGCATTGAAACGATGATCTACCCAAATGAACACTCAAAAAAATATGTAAGGATCTTCAAATAGATTACGATTTCATTAAAAGTTAAAATTATTTCGATTATATAACCTATTATCTCTATCATGACTCGCATCCCTATCAAAGATTTCCATCCCGGTGCATATCTCCTTGAAGAGCTTCAAGCAAGAAATATTTCTCAGGTAACTTTCGCCAAAGTAATAGGCAAAAATCCTGTAGAAGTAAATAGCCTTATCAATGGCAAAAGAAACATCACTCCTGAACGAGCCGTTCTTATTTCTGCCGCTTTGGGTACTCAGCCATACGTTTGGACAAATTTACAACAAAGTTATGATCTCAAAAAAACCGAGAAGAAAATTTCAACGAACAAGATAGGAGCGATCAAACAAAGAGCATTGAAATATTTCGCTGTCACGCCACAATATGCGTAATTATTCTACTTTACTATCCAATTTTCTAGAAAATCTTTGGATACCAATTCTCCATTGGATTTTGTATATGTATGTAATTGTTTAGCATCGAAGTAGCGTTGTCCCGTCTCTCGTTCAGACGCCAACAGAAAATCTTTATTATCATACGATTGGACGATGAGCACATCATAATGTTTGCCATTGCTATGCAAATAATGACCATATCTTTCTATATTGAACGTGTGGGGAGGATAGTGCAGTAAAGGTCATTTGGCACCTAACGAATCCATCAGCGCATTAAATTCTTTTTGGTACTGAGTAGAATCGAATGCTATATGAAACGTCGGTTCTCATGCGTTAGTTGCTTCAGAAAAATCAGCCTGTATGTTTCCCTGCAGTTCTAACGTATATTTGCACGCGTCAGCATGTTTTTGCATTGCTGGCTGAGAAATAATATCAAATCCTGATTCAGTCAAAAATTGCGCATATTCGGAAACAAATACTCTGAGCGTACGATGGAGTTTTTCTGCGTTCATGAAAGGGCTGTATACCTTGTCTATATTTACTAGAACGCCGTTACTGTCAGCCTGGAGGAAATATTGCTTCATAAGTTTTTTGAGAACATCCAAATCTTGCTGATTAGCTTTCCCTGCGCCATATATTTGGATGAAATCATTATAAAAATCATCTGCAGCTTCATTAATTTCAGGTTCTAATGATGGCATCTTATTCTTTCCCCTAGTATCAAAATACACATTGTTAGACGTTTTGCTTTCAAGGCTTTTTTGAAGAAATGCTTTGTTTTTTTCCTCTTGCGCTTTTTTTTGATTATATTCAGAGAGCTTATATCAAGCAGTCAGAAATAATGTTGCTGCTAAAGCAAGACTCGTATATGCTACAATCTTTTTCATCAAAATATTTTTTTCTGTCTTTTTGTTCTCTATTTCTTTTATCTCTTTGGTAGGAACATATATCTTTTCAAATTCTACTTGAGGAGCCACTTCTTGGCAAATAGCATGAAGTTCTGCTAATTCCGGAAAATATTTTAGCGACATATCACCGGTCTTATAGCCATAAATAATTCCGGATATAACATGATCATATCTCATCTGCCTATCTACTCATCATTGTATATGAATACCTTTGAGCACCTCATACATACGTATGGCAATCTCAACCAATGCATAATAATCTGACTGATTTTCTCAGATCTTGCGGGTATCCTTATTGCGTTGTTCTTTGCTTTTTGTATTGTAGATAAGCTGCATAAATTGTTTATTTTTTTGGCAGCATCGATAAAGATATTGAGCAATTTTCACTGCTGAAAAGTTTTGTTTATCTAGTATAGGCTTTCCCTCTGCCTCTAATCATTTTCTTCATCGTTTTTCGATCAGCTCGAAAAGTTCAGGGTACTGATCAGAAACATTTACTATCTGGATTTTATCAGCATTTTTTCTGAAATATTTCTTAATAAGCGTTTCTATTACCCTCTTCTCTTCCTCAAATGTCATAATACTATCAAGTTTTTCTTTCTGATCTTCATTGCAGAGAAATCTTGCTAGATCTGGCCGGAGTTGGATTACCACTTTTTTATTGTATCATGTTTTCTTGATCAGATATTCCAGTCATCATGCAATATTTTCTTGAGAATAAATGGTTTCATATCATTTATCCATTTTCCCGATTTGGAAACGGAAATTATCTTCGTCCACTTCAAGCTCCCTATCGTCTTTCTTCCCATGAAACCCGTAATATTTTATAATATTTTCTGGTATGACAAAATTTAGTTTACTGTCCCGTTGAGTAAATTTTTCTTTTCATTTTTTCACAAATTTTCAAAGTCTGCTTGCCATAGGTATCAGAAGAAATAAATGGCAAGTATATTATACCCAGAAAACTTTTTTTTGCAAAATTTGACTACGTGAAAAATTAGGCTTGTTTTTTCCCCTTTTTAGAAAGCTTTCGGATAAGATTGAACATACTTTTGAGTCCTTTATGGAGCGTGATGCTGGTAATTACCAAGCCGCACATCTCATTGGGAGCATACATCACGATTGCTACCTTATCTCTGCCATAAATCATGATTTCATCAGCGAAATCGAAGACAGGATCATTGATAACCAGCGATTCGTGTTTAGCGGTATGATATTTACTATACGTATTATCAGTCTGCCTGGAAAGGATAGTTTTTGTTTTCCTTGGATATTTGAGTCTTCGAGGAGCAAATTCATGAGTAAGATAGTTCTGAAAATTCGGATCGATATTTCCGGTTCAGGTAAACGTCAGATAGGGTTCATTCTTTTCCATATCATCACCGCCATGCAGAATAATATTTTCGTAAATATTTTTTAGTCATTCCAATCACTCATAGAACTCAACTTTAGGCTTATTATCGTATTTATTGGCAACAGCCAAAAATTGGGGCAATGCTTTTTCAAGCGCGAGATATTTATCTTTCATGTGATGGATGAGTTTTTCGGGAGAAATGACGCTGTAATAGGTGGATCCCTTTTTCGGCGTCTCCAGCGCGATTCATTTTTTCACTAAACTTTTGAGCGCAGAATAGGTCGTCACTCTGTTTTCTCAGCTGCGTCTAGCGATGCTGCTCACCGGCGCAGTGCCAAGTTCTAAGACAGCGAGATAACTTTGCGCTTCTGTCTTGGACAGCCCATAGTCTTGAAGTAATTGGTCAAGCATGATAGAGAAGTAGAAGGTAAAAGGTGGAAAGTGGAAGGCGCAATCGAAGTCTCGGAGCCGGCAAGCCGAGCCTCCCGTATAACGGGACAAGGTGGGATTGAAAATTAGAAATTAGAAATTAATCTCCTTACTACTCTTTCCTTTCCCATGACCTTCATAACTGAATACAAGTCCGGTGTCTGTGTCGCGCAGCAGAGTTGAATCCTCAGAAACATAGCTAGATCTCCAATCTTTCATACATATCATCATTCTTTAAACTCAGCATTATTGCCGGCGAAACCGTATTTTTTTCAGACTTCTTTGAGCTGAGCAAACCAATCTTCAACGGTCATAGCGAGGTCAAGTATTGAAACATATTCAGTTGCAAAGTTTTTTAGCACCTCGGTAGAAGGTAGAAGGTGGAAGGTAGAAAGACCGTGATCAATTTTCAATTTCTCTCGTTCGCTGTCGAAGAAAAAACGTAATTGTGTTTCTACATCAACATACGTCGTAAATCTTTTCGGATCTTTTGCAGTGTGACGTTCTATATTCATCGCTGCTTTTACATATGGAACATCTGACTGTATAAGTTTAGCTAGTTCAGGTTTATATTTTAAAGCCCATGCTAAACTCTGTTCGTAGAGTTCGTCAGTTGAAATTCTGGATAAGTAATTGTTATTTATACTTTGTAATTTTACTACATCGAATAATGCCCCTGATTTTCACATTTTTTCTAGTTTGATTTCAATGTCGAGATAGGTCTTGTCTGGATTAGCCTTTTGCCGATCCTCAAATCATGGATCAATGATGGTAAGAAGATATTCGATGATTCATTGGGCTGCATATCCGTTCTCAAAGAAAAATCAGATATCAGCCTCAGGGTCATGTCTTTTGGAAAGTTTTCTTTTATTGCCATTATCAAGTTTCAGCAATGGCGCTACGTGACAGTACTTAGGAGCTGGTAAGTTGAATGATTTGAAAAGCTGCAAATGCAAGGGAACAGACGCCAACCATTCCTCTCCTCTGATCACATGAGAAACTCTCATCAGATAGTCATCAGCGATATGCGCCAAATGATACGTCGGCAACTCATCAGACTTAATGAGCACAATGTCGTTGCAATTATCGATCGTTTCTATTTTTCATTTTATCACATCTTCAAACACTATTCTTTGATTTACCGCACTAGGAGAGCGAAATCTGATAACAAAATTTTTATTTATTTCCAATTGCGCCGCCACTTCTTCTGGTGATTTATTTCTTCGAACGGAATAATTACCGTAAATACCAGGCGTTACTTTGCTTTTGGTCTGCTGTTCACGGATGACTTCTAATTCCTCTTCACTCATCCGACACGGATATGCCAATCAATTTTTTAATAAATATTTTGCGAACACTTTGTAAATATCTTTTCTCTGTGACTGTGTATATGGTCAATATTCACCGACATCTCTACGAGAATTTCATTCTCCATTTTGAATTCAAAATTCTGAATTATTTAACGGACCTTCATCAATCTGAATTCCGAACATTTTCATGTAGTTGATAATCAATTCTACGGTTCACTCAACTTCCCTCTTTTGATCTGTGTCTTCTATTCTTAAAAAAAACGTTCATCCTTGCTGTTTAGCAAATTTTCGTGAAACAAATGCCGAATAAATTCCTCCGATATGAAGAAATCCAGTAGGGCTTGGCGCGAAACGGGAGCAGATTAAATTCTTTCTTGGTGGATATTTTTTTTCTAAGTCCTGGATGGTTTCCGTGACGTCAGGAAATATTATGTCAGCGATTTGTTTTCGAGTAGCCATTTTTTTGAATGATAAATGATAAATGATAGATGATAAATTAAGAATCTAGTTTTGAAGTTCAAGAATATATGTCCTAGCTATTCCATAACGTGAATGATATAAGCGCCGTTACTTCTTGTATGAGTTTATTTTTTATCCAATATTTTTGTTTTTCATCCACAAGTTCTCAGAGTCATCTTAAAACATTTTCTGAGGTAAAATGGCTAGGAATAAATTTTAGAAGGTCTGTAAAATAGTGTTTTGTGTCCTTTCCTGTCCTTTCTTTGAGCAACTCCTGATTGATAGGAAAATTGTTTTTTAGAAAAAAATATATATCATACAAGTCCCTACTCGCAAGTTTTTCTTTTTCTTCATGTCTCTGCGTCAATGCGACCAATTTATTAGTTACTATACAATCCTTGGTCATAGCCACAATTGGCTTTCCAAAAAAATTTACTACTTCATAAGTATCATGCTTTTGTACTCTTTGGTTAAACTCTATTTTGAGTGGCGTTTGGTGTTCGTCATATTTTAGGATGATTTTTGTATTTGTTTCCTCTTGAATTTTACCATAAGGGATAAGAATATTTTTTACTTCTTTTTTGATAGCATCTAGAGAGATATCTTTGATGACGTCAAAATCTAGATCTACAGAGAACCTATCCAATCCATACATAAAGAAACAAAGCGTTCATCATTTAAATCAGAGAGCAGATTTTATAGAAGAATCAAAAATATCGTTGATAATATCAAACATAATTTTTTTGTGCACAGCGTTATCCGATGCATATTTTTTATTTGCTTTTGATTCCATCTATAAGGTGATTAATTTCTAAAGCGGTTCTTTTGTTATATATACTAGATAATTTTGACAAAAGCCCAATATTAAGATTGGATAGATTATCAAAATAATACTGAGGTGTCAGATATATTCTATCACATAAAGCTCTCTCTGGACTTGCTATCATATACTTTCATGTATTGATAATGCCTAGAGAATTGGCCAGAATCGTATCTTTTATTTTTGAAAACTGGTAGATTTTTCCCTCTATCTCATGCGAAACAGAATTATCTGATACTAAAGTAATTGTATGGCTATAATCCTGAAAAATAATACCTGCTGACTGGAGGACGGTTTCCAATGAGATATATGATTTTTTCCTTAATTTGGATGCTAATTCCATATGATCGTATGTTTTTAATGATCGTATATTGCCAGGATGATGGTATAAAATTCACGATTTGGACAACCTCTGAATGCTGTTTTTAAGCGTATGTTTATTTTCTATGCCCAAAATAAGTCACATCTCTTCTGATGTGAAGACTGTCTTCCCTGTATTGATAAGATTGGCTATATTTATCATCCGTCACTATTAGGTACTTAAATACGAGTATATTATAGTGAAATCTTGAAAAAATACAAATCCTTTTTTACCGTCGAAAATCAAAAACACAAGACACAAAAAATCAGCTAAAGACTATCGACTAAATTATCGGTTCAACAAATTCTTCAATGGTTTTGATAACATCTGCTTGTTTCTCTTGTATTACTTTCTTTGCTTCTGCGAGTGATCTTGCGTATTTTGATCTAGAAATCTCGTACAGACCAGCTATATGATTTTTATTGATAATGACATCAGGAGTCCGGCACGCCCTGAGACTAAATGGATCTTTTACCTGTCCTTGCACCAATAGTTTACAATAAAATTCCCTCATATTGAGATTGGAAAGATCGTATCCATCGAGGAAAGGCTGGAAGTGCTGTTTCATATACTCCGCATCTTCCGAAGAAATTCTGAAGCTGATCAACGTTCACACATTGCCGAAAAGCGATTCAGAAATATTTTGCGGAATCTGTTTGATAAATTGATGAGCAACTGATAGCGAGAGGCCATATTTTCTTGCCTCTGAGAATATTTCATTAAACGTATCTGTCGCAAAGTTTTGGAATTCATCTACATAAAGAAAAAAAGGAACTCTCTCGTTCTTATCAACGGATTGCCTGCCCACAGCAGTTTGAAATAATTTAGTGACAAACATTGCTCCTAGGAATCCCATAACCTCTTCCTGAAGTTTTCCCTTGGGTAATTTGATTAATAATATTTTTTTCTCATCCATCACTTTTCTGAGATCAAGCTTGTTTTCTGGAGAGGCGAAGATATTTTTGAGAATGTCGATTGAGAGCAGTTGACCTACTTTGTTGAGAATGGGCATGATAGCTTCCGTATTGAATTGCTGTGACCATCACGCGAATTCATTAGTCCAGAAGCTCCTTACTACATCGTCCTGGATAGAATTAATCATTTCATATCTAAAGTCTTTATCCGTCAAAGCTCTGATGACATCGAACAACGTAGATCCCTGTTTATCAAGCAAAGCGAGGAATATCATTCTGAGTACATGTTCAAGTTTGGGATTTCGATTTGCTCAGAAAAATTTCTTAAAAATGTCGATAAATCATTTTGCTAATATTTGTTTGGATTCGTCTGGTCATATATCGAGCGGATTCATACAGAACGGGAACTGATCGTCTGTCGGGTCAAAAATAATGACATCATCTTTACGAGAAACCGGTATATGTGTCATGAGTTCATCTATAATATCTCCGTGAGGATCAATCACTCCGACTCCCTTCCCTTGTGTGACATCATTGATCATAAGGTTGAGAAGAAACTTGGATTTGCCTGTCCCTGTCTTACCCACCACATAAATATGTTTGAGCCTATCGTCGTCGTATATTCAGATAGGAACTGTAATAGATCTATAGTCAGAGATTCAGATAATATTAATATCCTGCGGAAAATTTTTCGCAAATACTTCGTTATTTTTATCAAGCGCATAATTAAACGAAGGGACTCCTATGGGCAAAGCAAGCTTTCTTGATTTCACCGTAAGCAATGAAGTCTCTGTTTTCGGATCTTTTGGGAAATGAAAAAATGAAGCTATCTCTTTGGCGCTAAGTAGGTACCTGGAGATTTGAGCTCTGCATTCTTTACATGAAGATAGTAAATTGTTCACATTATGATATGTCTTTAATCTAAACTGATTGAGCGGATAATTTTTGAATACAGAAAAATTATTGAATACTGACTTTATTCTTCATTCTGCCATCGCTTTGTTTTGGGATTGAGAAATGATATACACCTTTGCATTAAAGAGATTATCATGTAATTTGGCTTTGAAATAAGTATCTCATTCCTCTTTTCGGTTTTTCTGTGTTTTATGGGAAAAGAGATATTTATAAAACTGGAGCCCAAGCTTTATCTTTAGCTTCCGGTGCTGAAACTTGGAAGTAATAAAAAATCGGAAACTTTCATTCTCTATAGGTTTGAGTTCTATGCAAAGGCTTACTTTGTCATTGATGACATCGAAGTTTTCAAAAGTCCTAAAAAGATTGGAAATGAAATCACTATCATCATTGTCATCCATTTTGAATGGGTAAAATCATTTGTTCGTCAAAGAAAGTCCGCCTATAACGGTTTTGGACTTATAATATCCCCGGATATCTTTGGTGTCTGAGATAATCTGAAAATCGCTGAAATGCGTATAAAACTGTGATTCAAATCCAGAATACGTAGATTTTGCCGTATCGAGAGAATAGCATATTTCTCCTTTGATATAATGGATTCCCATCGTTACCGTGCTTTTGGATAATGTCTTGGAAATGTCATCCAGAAAACTCTGAAAACTTTTTTTTCATTTCTCAAACGAATGATATACTTTGATGAGATGGGACATATTAAACGATGAAACGATAAAACGTTGAAACGATAAAACGTTGAAACGACTAAATGATTATCAGTATATTTCTTTATTGTAGCATACCTCACAATAGACTATTTCTGGGCGCTCTGGTGAGTAAGTAGTTTTAATATTTTTTCAACATTTCGCACAAGTACGATCTCGAATTTTCCTGGCATGTCTTAATTGCATTCTCTCAATGTGTCTTTGATCCGGACAGCGCTTAGGCAATGGGATACTGTATTTACGATAAAATTCTAATTCTTGTTTGATGATGCGAAATGGCTTTCAGGTAATTTCGCAAATGACTATTTTATCTAAGATCGAATCATCAACATCTGTGATATCGACTGGTAAGTCCTTAGCGTATACTTGTCTTATTCAATCACTAATTTTTGTTTTATGTGATTCATCATATCGATTCCATCACTTTGCTATAATCTCTTCTTTACTGAGTGGATAATAGGAATTGGCCTCAGTTTCATTGTATCCGAAAAGGGAGATGGACGTGGGGAAAAATTCTCCTCGTTCTCAAACAATCTTCATCTTTTCGATAATCTGTGGAATAAATTTTTCGTACTCTTCTTTAGTATATTGTTTGTTCAAAATGCAATATTCCTTGTGATGTAATCATATACAGCCAAAACAATGCACACAAGAGTCGCAATTATCAGAATACCAGACATCATTACTTGCATAGGTTACCGTGGATGAAAATCCTACATTGAAAATATTGAAAGAATTTTCACATTCATAGACCAATTGTGATGGAGTTTCTGGAGATTCATTCCCTCATAGATAGACATCCATACTTGCGAGAGCCCCGAAACAATCGTAACAATATTTACAATCTTCTCCCAGCATCACGTTGAAAGATGCATGACAATTTTTGCTGTTGTGGATATAATCTCAGGAACAATTTTCGCTTTGCTCGACGAAGCTCGCTCTCACTGGCGTCTTTAATTTCAACTGCTCGAAATCTTTTTTAGTCTTTTGGAGAAAATCTGTATCAGCAAATAGTCTATGTTGTATCTCTTCAAATTGTGCTTTATCATATACCTTATTGAGAAAACAATATTGCTTGTCTCTTAATCAGATACAAAAAGCCGAATTTTTGACGCGTATACAATCATGGAGATAATATCCGTTTACGCTATTTTTTGTCTCCACACAATAGAAACATTCGTAACAGTTCTGAACATTTACTCATTCGTAACAGTTTTGGTTTTCTACTGACCAAAGCATATCTACGCAGTTTTTACAGGAAGAGACGGTATACCCATAATAGCAATTTTCGTTGGAAAATGTTATGAAGAGCATATAGCAGTCTTTGTCTCATATCAAATTATTCCCGTATTCCGTATTTTCTGTCATTTTATTGAAGGTAGAAATCCTAGGTACCTGATGAAGAAGTTCTTCGAACTGTTTGAAAAAGCTTTTGTTGAGATCGAAATCTTTTCCGTAACTGGTAAAGTCCAATTTATCGTTCCACCGTTCATTGTAATGATAGACCTTCACATCTTTATCAGGAGAATAGAGACAAATGATTTGTTTTCCGCTTGCATCGCAGGTTCTACGATAGAGCTTCCTTTCATTCCTCCATGACAATCTCCTCTGCTGACGGCAATCAGGACAAAGTATCGGAGTCGGAATGGAATATTTCCTCACCCCTCACCCCTCTCCTTCAGAGAGGGGAAAGCTCGGAGAAATTTTATTATAAAATTCCATATCTTTATCGGTGATATCGAAAGCGGTTCAGCAGTGTTTGCACGCTTTGGTTTCTATGATCTTTTCTGTCATATAAATGATTACAAGATTAAAAGATTTTGAAGATTAAAAGATTGATTTTTCAATATTCTCAATTTTATCAGTAAATTTCTTTATTATAACAGACTTCGCACCAAACGGTATATCAAGAATTTTCTGGATACATACTTAGCATCTCTTGTTTACACTTGTCACAATGTGCGATATGAAATGCTTTTGGCATTCTTTTTTTGAGTAATTCAGCTTGTCTTATATCTTGATGTTTGGTAGGAAGTGGAATATTATGTTTGCGATAAAAATCTAATTCTTGTTGGATAATCCTAAATGGTTTGCCAGTTTCTTTACAGAGGATAATTTTCTGTACAATACTATCATCCACTTCTTGGATACTGGAAGGAAGACTTTCTCCGGATATTTTTTCTGGTCACTGAGGAATATTTACAAAATGTTCTAAATTCTGTCGCTTGTATCATTGTTTTATTGCTTCTTCCCTGATTATAGGATAAAAGGTCTGAGCTATCGTTTCGTTGTACCCGAAAGTACTCTGCACAATAGGAAAAAATTCTCACCATTCCTGATCTCTTTTCATCTGTTCAATAATTTTCACCACTAAGATTTCATATTCTTCAGGACTATATTGTTTATTGAGAATACAATATTTCTTATGTTTAATCCCGGTACAACCAAAGCAATTAGTACAATCGTTCACATGCTGACAGTAATAACATTCGTTCACTCCATGCTCGCCCGTGAGTACAAAAGCAGATTTCATGCCCGTAAATCCTATGGTTTCCAGTGAGAATCCAGATTGTGTAGTTGCATATCCATCATACACAGGACCTTCTTTGATCATTCCCGTATATGAAGAATATTTAGCATCCGATTGCTCAATTCCTACATAACAGAAAATATTATTTTTCCCATTCTGTATGTAATTAGCAAAACAATCTTCGGATAAGATATTATTTACATTTTTTTTAGGTGAAGAAATAACTAAGGCTTCAAAGTTTTTCTGAAAATCAGCAATACCTTCTCTATCTTTCAATATCTCTTTAGAACGAAT
>Ga0172379_10006530_pt1 | contig 15554 bp, 17 predicted proteins | sample GrowelOW334metaG_FD_119756 | JGI IMG/M metagenome (GOLD analysis project Ga0172379, IMG submission 119756) | Groundwater microbial communities from an aquifer near a municipal landfill in Southern Ontario, Canada - Groundwater well OW334 metaG | ecosystem: Environmental > Aquatic > Deep... | reverse complement strand
GAAACCCCGCAGCAGAGCTGACGGAGAATTCATTGATTAAAACTATACCACGTTTTTATTGATAAAAATACGAGCAAAAGTGACTAAAAAAACAGCGAAAATCCCGCGAATGTAATCATTTGCGGGGCAAAATTATAGATTGTTTGAATTTGGAAATGCTTTAATGTTTTTTAATCTCCTCTTTCGCTTTATTATCATTCCAACATTCTCAAGAATGTTGGAATGATTCTATTTGCATTTAATTTTCCCTATCAATAACTGTGGCTTGAATAGTTTAAAAGAAAATTATTTTTTCTTTTTATTTTGCTGTTCCAAATTCGCCTGATTAAAAGCCCTTGTTAATTCTGCTTCCGTCAGATTCCTGCCTTCCTTTTTCGCTTTGTCCATAAGGACGCATATCGGGCATCCGTCGCCTCCATTTTCATGGCGATCGGCATCCGGATTTCCGCCGGTTATCAGTACTCTTCTATTTCCGAATTCATCCATCTTCAAACTCTTTTCCAATTCTAAATTACCATCTTGAAATTCTTGCGAAACAATTTCGTGGTAAATAATGCGTGAATCAGAGACGGGAAATTCATTCTTCATTCTTGCCAAATCCTTGGAAGACGGCTTGTCCATAGCAATCGGATCCAAAGTGGCAATTTCATAATGGTCCAGTATGGGAATAAGCCTGGTTATGATAACGCCTCCCTTTCCCGGCAAGTTTTTCGCTTCGTCCTCAAAAACTTCAAATTGGCCGCCACTGTGCATGGCTTTAAGAATCAAAATATTTTTTCTTTTGTTTTCAATAATTTCAAAAAAATCAAACAGGCTGCCGCGTTCAATGGCTTCATATTCAAGAAGTTTTTCTTTGGAATATTTAAGCGGATTAGTTCTATAAAAATTTTTAATCGGCGTTTCTTTGCCAAATAGAGGGAAGTCAAACATAAACCAGTCTACAAAATGAAAGAAAGCAATTTCCGGCATTGGGCGTTCTTTCCCTAAAAATTCCACCATGGCTCGGCGTACTTCTCCGCCAAACAAGAGAGCATTATCCGGATTTATGTAATACTCGTGAATTGGATCTAAAATATTTTTTGTCATGGCAAAATTATATCATTTTTAAAAAACCATGCGCAATGACACCAACAAAAAACTCCGTTCGTCCGCCTAGGCGGACATATAGAGTTTTTTCTTCCATATACTTATACTAATTCCTTATACTATCTATTCTAAGATTCCATCCAAATTCACATCATAAATTATCTGCTCCTGAACCAATCGGTAATTGGTAATTTCATCCTGTTTGAACCAATGTTTGATCTCCATATCCGCTTCGGCAACCGAGCCGGATGCATGAATCAAATTTCTAACCGCTCTGTCGTCAGTATCCGACATGCTGTAAGAATCCAAAACAAAATCTCCGCGGATGGTGCCGACATCCGATGTCAAAGGTTCAGTTCCGCCGGTCATCTTTCTGACAATTTTAACCGCGTGAGCGCCCTGCCAAACCATAGCAATCACCGGGCCGGAAGTCAGATATTTTTTCAAATTTGCCAAAATTTTGGCCGTAATTTCCAGAGGATTTTCCGAAGGCGGAGTCAAACCTTTTTCTTTGTAGCTCTTGATGGTTTTTTCGCCGGTCACTCTCCTCCAGTTCGGATCCAAGGTGTAATGCTTTTCCACAAAATCGGCATTTGGCACCAGCATTTTTATAGCCGAAAGTTTTAAACCGAGCTTTTCATATCTCCCGATAATTTCTCCTATAAGCGCGCGTTGAACTCCGTCCGGCTTGATTACCACCAAGGTTCTTTCAGCGCTTGGATGAACTGTCTTAGGAGAAGCGATTGGAGCAATTTTTGCTTTTTGTTGTTTTGGCATTTCTGTAATTGTTAATTTTAATACACGCTATTTTATAACTTATGTAACCGAATTTTAATTCTCCCTTTTTTAAAGGGAGCAGACGAGTCTGCGAGTCGAGGGATTTAAAATCCTCCGGCTAATCAGAATTAGTCCCCCTCCTTTAGGAAAGGAGGAATTAAGACACAGGATAGCAAAATCTGCTTTAAAAAGCTATGCCGAGCATGGCCGCCACATTATGAACCGCTTTTTTGATTTTTTTGCCGAAACTTTCATGATTTGGTTCGTTTTGTCCGGCAGAATTTTGTTCAGCAAGCATTTTTTCTTTGACAGCTTCCTCCAAAAGTTTTTCATCGGGAATTTCCTTTTTTAGCGTCTCCAATTCTTCCAAAGAATAACCTTTTTCAAGTCCATCTTTATAACTTTGCCTGAGCGAAGTTTGCGGATTGGCTTCTATAATGTTTAAAGCCGCTCTGATTCCGGCAATTCTTTCGGAGTCACTTTCGTTAGATTTTCTTGCTTTTTCAAGTTTTTCATAAAAGGCTGTAGGTTTTGTTTTCTCCCGTTGGATATCAGTTTCAACTCCCTTCTCCAAATTATTTTCAATTTTTTCCATAAGTTTTAATTATTAAGAGTGTGGAGACAGATGGGCATCTTCTGCAAAAAGTATTTTGCAGAAGATGCCCATCTGTCTTCTCTTTCCTTATACTTATACTGATTCCTTATACTATACTTTGGTATTTCTTCATAATCTCTGCTTCTACTTCTGCGCGCGGTCTTCCAAATTTGAGATAAGAAAGTTCTTTGAGTTTTTCAATAACTTCCAAATTGCCTTGGGGTGGCGCCATAGTTTCAATATTGAAAGGCTTGACCGGCCGGCCATTGACCAAAAGCTTCAGGTAAGCGTTTCTATTGTCCAAATTAATAATATCACTGGCGGTAAAAACCGGCGAAAGCTGTTTTTGCAAATATTCCGCGTCTTCCGCGCCGGTTCTAAAAATAGCCATTGAACCAACATTGCCAAAAACGGAATTTTTTATCTTTTCATCAAGCTGGGCAATGAACTGGTGCGCAACATTCAAAGAAAGCTTGTATTTTCTGGCTTCGGCCAAAATTGAAGAAATGGAATCGGTGGTGACATTTTGGAATTCATCAATATAAAGATAAAAATCTGGAAGTTCTTTGCCAAATGAATCCACGCGGGAAAGCGCCGCCATTAAAATTTTACCGACTAAAATGAGTCCTATCAAACGGGAATTGATTTCGCCGAGCCGGCCTTTTGCCAAATTGACCAAAAGAATTTTTTTGTTATCCATAACTTCTCTAAAATTGAAGGAGGATTTTTCTTGAGCGATTATCGGCCTCATAATGTCGTTTGAAAGAAAGTTATCAAACTTGCTGGTGATGTAAGGCACGATATTGGCAAGAGCCGCTTCCCCGCCGGCTTTTTCCGCCACTTCTTTCCAGAATTGAACCGTTATCGGATTCTTGCAACCGGCCAATTTCATTTCGCGAAAAGCTTTGTTGGATAAAACGCGGGAAACATCCAGAAGAGTATTGCCGGTTTCCGGATTATCAATTGTTAGCATCACCGCATTTCTGAAATATTGTTCAAACATCGGACCGCCGGCCGTTTTCATATCAAAAAGCTTGTCAAAAATGGAAAGCATTTCATTGACCACGAAAGTTTTCTGCTCCGGAAATCTTTGATCGTATTCAAGCATATTTAAAGCCATCGGCCTCTCCGTGAAGCCGGGATCAAAATAGATGACATCTTCGTAGCGTTCTTTTGGAACAATGGCCAAAATATCCTGAATATCAACGCCGTGAGGATCAATCATACAAACGCCATCACCGTTCAAAATATCCTGGGCAATCATATTTTTTAACAGAGTTGTCTTTCCGGTGCCGGTTTGGCCGATTGTGTAAAAATGGCGCAAACGGTCTTCTTTAGCCATAAAAATATTTGATTCGTTGCCGCGATTTTTATTTTGACCAAGCAAAATGCCGTTTGAGGGAAGTCCCGTTGGCGCCGGCGAGGTTCCGGATTTTGACTGGCGAAGTTCCGGCGCCGATTTAACCGGAGCCGAAGGAAAATGCATCATCGTGGTCAATTCTTTTATATTTAAAGGAATTGCGGTTGCGTCCGAAAACATTCTAAGCGAAAATTTATGAAGCAAAGCTGACAAATCGCCTTTTCTGGTTCTTTTCCAGCCGATTTTATTACCGTGAGTATTTTCAAATTGATTGAAAGCCGCTTCAATATCGGAAATGATTTCATCGGCTCCTCTTTGGTCCGTGGATGACGCGATAATTCTGATATCGCAAAGAATTATCGGGCTTCCGATTTTGTTCGTGATATTTTCAACCAAAACCTCGTCAATTTTCGGCGGTTCTTTGGGTTTGCCATCTTTGTCTTTTTTGGCAGAACTGTCGCTTCCAAAAATTTCCTTCAGCCCTTTGCCCATTTCCCCCAAAACAGAAGTTTGTATATCCAAAGCCCTTTTGATCGGCACGCCGTTTTTAATTTCTTTCAGAGCAAACTTGTATTTCGGCAAGTATAAATCTTTATCCGGCCGAAAAACAAATTGCACCGCCGCGCCTTCGCCATCGCTGTCTATTTTTGAAAAGCTGTTCAAAATGACGTTCAGAGGATCCACGTCAAAAGTTTCGTAAGTTTTTATTGGAAAAATGGGATTTCTTTCTGAAAAAGCGTAGGAGCCGACCGAAACGCCTTTTTCATTGAAAATATTGTAATCGTTTTTGGCTTCGGAAATTTTTGCATTATGAAAAACTGAAAGAATCTGCTTTTCAAAAAGAGATTTTTTTTCATCCGGCACGGCCGCAAAAAACACGAATTCGTCGCTTCTGTGAGCTTTGGCAATTTCCAGAGAAAAATAGTTGGCGGATTTGGAATCGGCATTGTCAACAGAAAGCATGCCGGCGTAAAATTGTTCCATGACCGAAATGAATTGCTTCAAATCTTTTTTGACTTGTTCATTGACAACCGCTTCCGGCAATGAAACTTCAAACAAGGTCGTGTGAAGCGGCCGGAAAAGCGGATCATTTTCGGAAAGATTTTCTTTTGAAAATCCGCCTTTTACATACTGAATCAAAAAACGGTGGAAGTCGTCGTAAATGTGCGGGTCATTCATTTTTTCAACAATGCCTAAAGCGTTATGCAAGCCTTTTTCGTTCAGAATGGCGATCAGTTCCTCAATTTTATCGTCATGTTCTTCCGGAGCCAGATCAAGAGCCATGGCTTCTTTTTTTGAATCTTTCAAACCATAACCTTTATCCAAAACTTGTTCATGGGGAATTTTTTTGTACTCCTCCATTTTTTCGGCAATGACTTTTTCTCTTTCAGGATTTTGACCGGCAATTTCTAAAACTTTTTCTCTTCTGGCCACTTCCCCGCGCAAAAACTGAAGCTCTTCTTCCGGAGAACTGAACTTTTTTTCTATGCCAAAATCAATGTTGCCGTTCATAGAAACATTATAGCAAATTATGGCTTTATTTTAGACAGCAAACGGTGGAAAAAATAGCGCAACTAGCGTTCATGGTCGACAATTCCAGAATTTATCATCCCAACCGCTTGAGACAGCCTTTTATATTTTGCGAATAAGAACGCATGCTGTTCGCTTGCAATTTTACTTTCATTTTTGTTCAAAAAATCAAGGATTGGGGTCAAATCATTTTTTGCGGAGGTTCTTTCTTCGCTTTGAAGCGCTTCAGCTTGTGTTTTTATGGCAAACAAAAGATCAACGTTGTGTTTTTTTTCAAAAGCGGTGATCAGCGCCTCATACATCTGAATTTCTTGTTCGCTTGCGCCAGGAGCGCTTTCGGACGCATTTTTCTGTTTTATTTTTTCTTCCTCAAAAAGTTCGAGTAATCTGTCCAGATAATCCTCGCAAGTTTTTTTCATGTCTTGATCGGACAGCCGTTCAATAGCCTCCCTAAGATCTTCTTCGCCAAAAAGAAGCTCGAGCTTGCTTTGGTCCAAATCGTCTGTTCTCCACGGCATAAATGTTTCGAGATAATAGACATTTCCTTTCTCATCTTTCGAATAATTGCCCGCATTTTCATCAATATTAAAACCAAAGCCTATGTCTCCGAGTTTTGTCTCAACCTCCGACATCTCTTTGCCCATTTCTTCAAGCATTATTTTTTTAGCTTCTCCCGTATCGCCGCCGGAAAGTCGTTCTTTCTGCAGCAACTCGTGTCCAGGCGTATGCGAAACGCGCTCCCTGTCAAATGTCTGCTTTCCGTCAGCCGATATTCCCGCTTGATATATTTCCGGTATGTGATTTGGCAGAAGCAGATGCGCTATTTTTGTCAGATAAAAAGCGCCCTTTAGCTTATTGGGCGTGTTTTTTTCCCATCCTTCTTTTTCTTTAATCACGGAAATCACACGTTCGTCGTCTCCAGGGTTAACGAATGTTTCCTTATCTTCGCCGACGCCGAGCGGTTTCTGATCTTCCGGTTTAAATGATTCAAATCTCATTGTTTTTTAGTTGGAAATTGTAAATTTTAAAATTTTGAAATTAGGATTTACACGTTTGGTATTTGATTCCTTTTTTCCTAAAGCTTAAAAGTGAAAGTTTTCACCTTTAACCTTTTACAAAGGGAGAATTGGGGGCGACTAATTTCAATTTATTTTCTAAGAATTTCTATAAGTTTTCATCCTGCAATGTTTAAACTTCGCTCGAAACTGCCGCATCAAGCCTGGCTCTGTATTCGTTTATTTGCGATATGGCGCCTTCTTTTATTTCCAGATCTCCGATTCGTTCCACCACCGCTTCGGCATGTTGAAGAGCAGTTTCCCCTTTTATTTTATCTTTTGAATCTATAGCTGAAAGAACTTTAGCCAAATAATCAACCAACCGGTCGTTTAATTCCTCATTATCCGCGTCGCTTTCAAGCGGCGGGTCTTCTATTGGTTGAAATTTCATAATTATTTTACGTTTCCCCACTTGCTGCCGTCAGAGCCTGCTTTCAACCTCTCTTTGGCGGCTTCCGCCAGTTTTGCCCTTTCAGCGATTTGTTCCGGCGTGCCGACTTTTGACCAATCTTTCTGCTCATAACCGTATGAATTTTTGCCGGCTGTTTCTTGGATTGGCTGTAAAACTCTTTTGCCGGTTTTGGCGTCTGTCACCCATTTGCCTTGATTGTAAATGAACGCCTTATTTACATTTGTGCCTTTTTCTTGAACGGCGCCGGCAAAAGTTGGAATGCTGTTTGTATTTTTATCAACAGTTTTGACATCTTGAGCAGAAGCTTCATTTTGTGACCCGGCAAAACCAAGCCCGATTAAAGAAGCCAATGCCACCAATCTTCTGAAGAATTTGCCTCCGCTTTTTGTCTTTTTTTCTTGATCTGTAGCGATTTCCGGCGATTTTATTCCGTCAATCCCTTCCCATAGAGGCGACTTTACTTCTTCCGCTCCGGCAGTCATATCACTCTCTTTTCCAATCGCAGATTTTTGATCGGCAAGTTCATGCTTTAACTTCTTAATCTTGGCTTCTCTTTCAGCGTCTCCCTCCTTCGGCGTTTCCGGTTCCATAATTCTTTCCGCGCCGGCAAAAACCGGCTTCTCCACAAGCTTTATTTCTTTCTCCCATTTTTCCGGCTCATTATTAAACTTTACAGGTATTTTTTCCGACATATTTAAAAAGTTATTTATCAGTTTTTGGCGTTTCGCTTGGATCAGAAAGCTCTTTTTCCAGTTCTTCCAGCCTTTTTTCCTGGCTGTCATCGCTTCCTCCGCCTAGATGTGCCGCGGAAGGAGCATCGGAAGCAGGAACTTCCTCATCTACATTTACGTGAGCATTTGAGCTTTCAATCACTATCTCCTTTTCCCAATCAGGTTCTTTATTTATGTCTTTTATGGGATCTGCTGGGTTTACAGGTTTTATAGGATTTTTTTTCATATTTTTATAAAAATTAGATGTGTTTTAATTAATTTATTAAATTATCGTTTTTCTTTTCAGCCTCGTTTATTTTTTTTAATTCTTTTATTTTTCCTCTCAAAAATTCTTGATATCTCTCTTGAAGCGAGTTTATGAGACTTATATAAGCCAAAGTAAAACTGGCAAAAACTTCGCCTTTCTCTTTTTTTGAAATTTCTCGTTCAAAAAGCTTTTTGATGGCCGCCTTGGCTTCATCAAATTTATTTTGTTCAATAAGGGATTCTATGTTTTTGGTTTCTTGGTCGTTCATCAAATTTTTCGGCTTTTAATTTTAGCCATAATTCTCTTGGCTATAAGAATTTTAGCCATTGATTCTTGATCAGCCTCTTTGCCAAGATCTTCCGTAATTTCTTCAAGAGTCTTTAACACAAATTTTCTTACTTCTTCGCCTCGCTTGGAACCCAAAGCGCCTCTCGCGGCAAAACCAAAAATACCTTCAATAAAATAATTGAGATTTTTTTCTTTATAATCGGCTCGGGCAAAAATTTTTTCAATCTCTTCCCCGGCGCGGTCTTCAATGGCCGCTGACAATCCTTTTTGGAATTCCGTTTCTTGAAATTGGCCGAGAAGGCTTGCGTCCGCGCCGTCCGCTATTTCTTCTCCGCTCCAGCCATTGGCGACCAAAATCAATTTATCGTAAAACTGCTGGGCCTCTCCAAAATTTTTTTCAGCGCTTTTGAACGGGTTTTTGATGATACCAAGCATTCTGCTATAAATTTGTTTTTTGGCTTTGGCAAAAATTTCCTTGGCAGGCAAAATGCCTTCAAAAATCTGCCTTCGAAGCGCCTGAAACTGTCCAGGCATCAATCCTTTGATGTTTTTTATTTCCTCCAGCTTTTCGGACTGATCCATAGCGGTAAGTTTTCGGACATTGGCCACAATTTCGCGTTCAATTTCGTCAAGTTTCCCATCAAGAACTTTTTGACTCAAGGAAATGCCATATTTTTCTTTAACCAGCTTTCTGGCTTGGAGTCCTCGAGTGCCGGCAGTCCAATATTCAAGAGTTTCTTCCGCTTTGGCTCTTTGTTCATCGGAAATATCGGGATTTTTTAAAATTTTTTCAGCTTCTTTGGCATCGCCGGAAATAAACCACTCCATCGCGGCCGAAAACCATATCAGTTTTCCGCCAAACCAAGATTCGGTCGTTTTTCTGGCGTCAAGAAGCTCTTTCCTCTGCGTCTCCAGCTCTTTAACCGATTGCTCAAGGGTTTCTCCGGAATTGGAAAGTTGCTCAACCTCTTTTTCCAGCTCTTTGGTTTCTTCCGCCAGTTTTTTATACGTTTCCAAAGGCGCCTTAAGTTCCGCAACCGCTTCAGGATTGTTGACATAAGCATTTATCAACAATTCTTGGCTTTTAAAGCTTTGGCTTTGTTCTCCTTCAATGGGCGAACCGATTAAGTTTTCAATATAGGTTTTATAATCTTGATCAATTCCTTCCAAATCTTTGGACATCAAAAAAACATCGTGATATTTTTCCAAGGTTTCAGAATCCCCCATATCAACGGAACTTTGATCCGGAAGTTTGGTCAGGAAAGAAACGAATTCCGGATTATTAAGTATCGCTTGGTCAATATCAAACTTTTCCCGACTCTCTTTTTGGTTTTGTGGCATTTCTACGGGCATATACTAAATAATTTCTCCTCCTTTGCTCGAAACGAGCTTCGGAAGGACAAGTAATTACTAATTTCCCCGCCCGACTCCAGCCCGACAGAGTTATTCTGGCGGGGAACGATATCATTCGTTCGGGCGGGTAATTTCTAAATGGAAACGGAAGTATCGGGAAATTTCTAATTACTAATTACTAATTCCTAAATAAAGAACGCGAAATATTTGATCATCCAATTTTACCATATCTACCGACAAAACATCTACAATTTGGTTAAAATCTCCGGACCATCTTCTGTAATCGCCACCGTATGTTCAAAATGGGCGCTTCTTTTGCCATCGGCAGTTCGGTAAGTATATCCATCTTTATCAAGAATGATTTTTTCCGTGCCCTCGTTGATCATCGGTTCAATGGCGATAACCAGTCCCGGCTTCAGCTTTTCACCGGTATCTTTTTTGCCGAAATTTGGAACGTAAGGCTGTTCGTGCACTTTGTAGCCGACCCCGTGGCCAGCCAATTCCCGAACAATGCCATAACCAAAAGGCTCTATAAACTCTTCGATGGCAAAACCGATATCCCCAACCCGTTTGCCCGGTCTGGCGGACTTTATGCCGATATATAGAGCATTTTTGGTCACCTCAAGCAGTTTGCGGGCATCCTCATCTATCTGTCCCACAGGCAAAGTAACGGCCATATCCGTGATTAAATTTTTATGAGAAATTGTCGTGTCTAGACCAATAATATCGCCTTCTTTGAGAGTAATCGGATTTTCAATGGGAATACCGTGTACCACCACATCATTGACCGAGACGCAGATTGAGGCCGGATAGGGTCTTCTGCCGCCATACGGGCGATAATGAAGCAAAGCGGGCTTATCTCCGCCTTTTTCAATCAATTTTAATGCCATTTCGTCTATTTTGTCAGTTGAAATGCCCGGAGCCACAAAAGCCGAGAGCTCTTGCATAATCTCGGCCAATCTTTTCCCTCCCTCGCGGAGGATAACAATCTCTTCGGGTAATTTTAATTTAATCATCTTTAAAAAATTTCCAATTCCAAATATCAAATTCCAAACAAAATAAAGAAATTTCAATTTTTTAAATTCCTTCATTTCGGGCTTTTTATTGGAAATTGGATATTGGAAATTTGAAATTGATAAATGCTACAGTTGTAAAATTATTAAACTAAAAATACAAGTAAATTATGCCCCAAGTTTTGATACGATCTCACTGTGTACCTCTTCCACCGTCTTTTCTCCGTCAATTTCAATCACGGAATAATAAAAATCTTCGCCATTGCGATAAAATTCTATGGCCTTGACTACGTCAGTTTCAAACCAGTCCAAGCGCCTTTTAACATCGCTTGAAGAATCGTCCATTCTGTGCCGGCTTTTTAATTTTTCCTCCGCCCATTCTCTGCTGACATTTAGAAGAATAATTATCGGCTTTGCCCGTCCGTAAAATTTTAAAGCGGAATCAAGAATTTTGGCTTCGTTTAGCCTTCTCGGTGTGCCGTCAATTATAATATGCTGGCTGTCGTCAAAATTTTTGACAAACTCGCATGACCAAACCCAAGTTGTCAAAAATTCCGGCATAAGCCCTCCGGCATTATAAATTGTGGAAGCCAGCCGGCTGGAATGATTTGTGTCGTCTTTAATAAAATTTCGGAGAAGCGCGCCGGTTTCCAGCTTAAAAATATTCCTCTTGGAATCGTTTTCCTTGAGCCATTTTTCAAGCAGTTCCACCTGCGTACCTTTTCCACAGCCGGATCGGCCGATGAAGATGAAAGTTTGCGGAGACGAGTTGTTAAGCATAAATAGTTATGGGTTTTATTTTATTAAAGCAAATATAGTATAACTTATCCGATAATTATATTAAAGGGCGGAGTATCGATACTAATATACTAATTATGCTAATAATACGAATAAAAATTCCGTTCGCCAAGGCGAACGGGATTTTTTCTTTTTTTCTTCCTTATACTTATACTATTCCCTTATACTATCTCTTAGTATTCCCTCATTGACACCTGCGCTTCAATTTTCTTTATCAAATCAAGCACAACTGAAACAACGATGAGAAGCGCTGTTCCTCCGATGGAAAGGCTGGCAATCCCGGTTATGGACTTCATAGCCAGAGGCAAGACGGCAATCAAGCCGAGAAAAACGGCTCCAACCAGAGTGATTCTGGTCAAAACTTTGGTAATATATTCGGATGTCGGCGCGCCTGGGCGAACTCCCGGAATGAAAGCACCATTTTTTTGAAGATTGGTGGAAATGGCTTCAGGATCAAAAGTGACTGCCGTGTAAAAGTAAGTGAATAAAAATACCAAGATAAAGTAGAAAATTGAATAGAACCAGCCATTGGCCAAAATTGAAGACAACACCTGTCCGATTGTTTGAATAATGCCGGTTCCGGCCGTAGCCAGAAAGTTAAAAATCATTTGGGGGAAAAGCAAAATGGACAGGGCGAAAATGATCGGAATAACTCCGGCCTGATTGACGCGAAGCGGCAAATAAGTGGAAACTCCGCCATAAACTTTCATCCCCCTGACTCTTTTGGCGTAAGTTACCGGAATAGGCCTTTCGGCTTCCGTAACCACCACAACCCCTAAGACAATGGCCACCGCCACCACGGCAAAAGCTATGTAAAGCGGAATTTGAGATGGGTCAAAAGAGAAAACCATCTGCTTTATTATTGTTGGAATTCTGGCGACAATGCCGGCAAAAATTATGAGCGAAGTGCCGTTTCCCACTCCGAATTCGGTCATAATTTCTCCGATCCACATAAGCAAAACCGAGCCGGCTGTAATGATAATAAGGTTGGTTAAAATATCAAAAGTGGTCAATGAAACCAAAATGCCTTGCCTTTGGAAAAGAAAAAGAAAAGCGATGCCTTGGATAAGCGCCAAAGGCACGGTCAAAAGTCTTGAATACTGGCTGAATTTTTTTCTGCCGGCTTCCCCTTCCTCGTGATAGAGCGCTTTCAAAGTCGGAGACATCATTGTCAAAAGCTGCATAATGATGGATCCTGTAATGTAAGGACCGACGCCAAGCATAACAATGGAAAGAGTGTCCATTCCTCCTCCTGAAAAAATATTCAAAAGTCCCAAAAATTGATTGTTGGCGAAAAGCTGAGAAAGTTTAAGAGCGTCAATACCCGGAATCGGTATAGCGGCCAGAAGCCTGAAAACTATAAGAGCGCCCGCGACAAACAAAATCCTATTGCGTAGAACTTTATCTTGCAGAGCCAGTTTTAGTTTTTCGCCGAAGTTGTTCATAAAATTAACCGACAACCTACAATTTACCCTTAACACTTTTTTACTGAACCAAAATTAATATTAAAAGTAATAGTTTATCCACAAAATTGACTCATTTATTGACTTAATTAATATCTGTGAAAAAGTGTATAGGGCGAGCAACCTACAACCAAAAACGGGAACAGTTTTTGGTTTTCTCTTGTTGTTAGTTGTAAGTGGTTAGTTGTTAGTTTCTTTTGTCTTGTTGTGGGTTGTTGGTTGCCCGCCCGACTGAACGACATCAGTCGTTCGGGCGGGTTTGTTGTTGGTTTCTTTTGTTTTGGCTGGTTTCTCCGCTTTTTTCTTCGGCACTTCCTTGACCTCGGCTTTCACAACCACCGGCTTTTCAACTTTAACAATATTTTTGGACTTAACGGCATTGCCGCCGGTTTTTTCAATTTTTGCTTTTGCGGAAAGCGAGATGAAGCAGTCTTCAATAATAAGTTTTTTGGTCAACTCGCCATCTCCAAGAATTTTTATTTCCGGCATTTTTCCGCTTTCGGTGCGAATGACTTTTTTCTCCAAAAGAGACTTCGGGCTTACGACATCGCCATTTGAAAATACCGCTTCCAAAGCTTGGATATTGACGATAACCGGCTTGTTTTCAAAGCTCTTAAAAGCGTATCCGCGAAGTTTCGGGATCTTCATTATGATGTCTCGAATTTCCGGGCGGATTTTGTGTCCGGCTCTGGCTTTCTGGCCCTTCGTTCCTCTGCCGGAAGTCTTGCCGCGTTTTCCGCCGCGGCCGACTTGGTGCATCTTTTTATTTTTATGTTCGCGTTTTAGATTATGTATTTGCATGGCTGATTTTTAGGGAGCGCAGCGACCATAAAAATCGCCACCCTCTCACTTGAAATTACCTTCTTTTGAATATTTATTTGCGTTTAGAAATTAAAACTGTTTTCGTTAAATTGATTTTTCCTACCTCCCCATTTCAAGTGAGGGGGTGCTCAAAAAATATAGTCATTTCATTCCTTATTTTTTGGCAAATTATACAGCTTTTGCTTCTGCTTTTTTCAACGTCTCAACCGGCGCTTTCAGCATAAGCAAGGCTTTTATCGTCGCTCTCGCGATATTCAATTTGTTCTTGCTGCCTGAAAGGATTTTAGCAACCGTGTCTTTAATACCGGCAAGTTCCAGCACGTCTCTAACGGCGCTTCCGGCGATAAGACCCTTGCCTTTAACCGGCATCATAACGACAATGGCGCTGGAATATTTTGCGTCAACTCTGTGCGGAATGGACATATTTTTAGTAACTGGAATTTTTACAATATTTTTCTTGGCATTTCGCATAGCCTTTTCAATGGCCAAAGCGGTGTCGCCTCCTTTACCCGTACCGACTCCGACCATTCCTTTCCTGTTGCCCAAAATCATAGCCACGCTGAAATTAAATCTTTTGCCTCCGGCCACGACACGAGTAACTCTTCTGATATTTAAAATTTTCTGGTCATATTCCGGTTTTGCTCTTTCTCCGCGATTTCCCGATTTTCTCGGATTTTTTCTGCCGTCAAAAGGCTTGCGCTCAAAACGCTTTGGGGCTCCGGCTCCCACTTGGACCACTGAAACAGTGGCGGCTTTTGGTGCCGCTCCGACAGTCACCGCTTTTGGCGCAGTTATCGGATTTTTTTCTATTTCTTTTTTAATTTCAGTTTCGTTCATAGGGTTTAGGGTGTAGCGTTTAGCGTTTAGTTAAAAGAGTTTTGCCTTTTGCATTTGTCTTTCACTAAACCCTAACCGCTAAACGCTATACGCTTATTAGAATTGTAGTCCTCCCTCTCTCGCTCCTTCCGCCAATGCTCTTATCTTGCCTGTATAAATATATCCCCCTCGGTCAAAAACCACTTTCTCTATTTTTTTTGCCACCGCTTTTTTGGCAATTTCAGTTCCGACAGCTTTGGCTTTTTCTACCATTTTACCTTTAAGTTTGGAAGAAGACGCCGATAAAATTGTTGAGGCCTTCTCATCATCAATAAGCTGAGCGTAAATGCATTTGTTGGAACGAAAAACCGACAAGCGCGGCAAAGTTGCGGTACCCGAAACTTTAGCGCGGATTTTTCTGTGTCTCTTTAATCGTTTTTCAGTTTTTGCGTTTTTTGTCTTCATAGCGTTTAGGGTTTAGCGTTTAGCGTTTAGTTAAAAGAGTTTTGCCTTTTGCATCTGTCTTTCACTAAACCCTAACCGCTAAACGCTTCTCTAGGCTGTCTTCTTCCCCTGCTTCCTTCTGATAACTTCCGTTTCGTATCTTATGCCCTTTCCTTTATACGGCTCCGGTTTTTTCATGCTTCGAACGTAAGCCGCGAACTGTCCAACTTTTTCAATATCAGATCCGCTTATTGTTATAATATTTTTTTCGGAAGTGACTTTCAAATCTTTCGGAATTTTGACTTTTACCGGATGAGAAAAGCCCAAGCTCATATTGATTTCATCGCCTTTGACATCAGCTTTGAAGCCGATTCCTTCAACAATCAATTTTTTTACAAAAGGTGTGGTCACACCGACAAGCATATTTCCAATATGGGAAGCGTAAGTTCCCCACAAGGCTTCATTTTCCGGATTATTGTTCTTTTTTTCAAGAGTAATGGTTTTGCCGTCTATTTTGATGGCGATATCGGTTCTGAAAGTTCGAGTCAAAGTGCCGGCGGAACCTTTCACGGTTAAAACGCCAGCTGAATTGGTAACTTCAGTTTTTTCCGGAATGGTGATTGGTTTTTTGCCGATACGTGACATGGCTGATTTTGTTAATTGAACCAAACGAGCGAAGCTCGCCCCGTTACCAATTTTACCGAATGTTCGTTGGTTCAGGACTGCTCAATTGAATTTATAGTCGTTACTTATGTGAATAATAT
>Ga0172379_10006529_pt1 | contig 15554 bp, 18 predicted proteins | sample GrowelOW334metaG_FD_119756 | JGI IMG/M metagenome (GOLD analysis project Ga0172379, IMG submission 119756) | Groundwater microbial communities from an aquifer near a municipal landfill in Southern Ontario, Canada - Groundwater well OW334 metaG | ecosystem: Environmental > Aquatic > Deep... | reverse complement strand
GGCTGGGACTTCTCAGACTAAGACTGTCTCCGGACTTTCCGCCAACACTCTTTACTACTTCGCCATGAAGACACAAGACGAAGTGCCGAATGTTTCAGATGTTTCTAATATTCCATCGTTGTCAACGGTAGCGCTTAATCCGGAGGGAATGAGTCAATTAACGGGCACAATCAATGTTGTTAAAACCGTTATCAACGACAATGGAGGTATTAAGACTGTTGCCGACTTTCCATTGTTTATAAATGAGGTGCCGGTCGATTCCGGTGTAACCAATCACCTTTATTTTTATTCTTCAGGTTTATATACCATGAGCGAAACCACCGATCCTGGATATACTCAAACCTTTTCCGGCGACTGCGGTAGTAGTGGTCAATTATATTTGTATTCAAGCGACAAGAAGTTTTGTATTATCACCAACGATGATATTGGTGTTCCGGTCGTGGCTCCACCCGTGCCACCCCTTATTGATGTGGTTAAGGTGCCAAGCCCTTTGGCTTTGCCTGATGGTCCCGGTTTGGTGACTTACACTTATACCTTGCGCAATGTCGGAACCGTGCCAGTAACTGACATAACCATGGTTGTTGACACCTGTTCTCCCATTGTCCTTGATTCCGGTGATATTAACGGTGATGCCAAACTCGACCTGACCGAAACTTGGGTGTACAAATGTGCCAAAATTATTTCAGAAACCCACACCAATATCGTAGTGGTTACCGGCTGGGCCAACGGTCTTTCGGCTACTGACATTGCCAGTGCCACTGTGGTTGTTGGTGATTCAATTATTCCGCCTTTAATTCACGTGACTAAAGTTCCGAGCCCATTAACATTGCTAGCCGGGGGCGGATCCGTTACTTATACCGAAACAATCACAAATCCGGGCACGGTTGCTTTAAATAATGTCGCCCTGGCAGATGATAAATGCAGTCCAATGAAATTTATTTCCGGCGATACTAACAATGATTCAAAACTTGATGTCGATGAAGCATGGAAATTTACTTGTCAGACCAATTTAACTAAAACTACGACAAACACCGCCACGGCCAGTGGCGAAGCTAATGGTCTTACAATTAGAGATTTTGCTCTCACCACCGTTGTCGTGGCGGCGGTTGCTCCGGTTTTGCCCAGCACCGGCCTGGCGCCGGAAAGGGAAGTGACTTCACGGGATTTAATCACGTTGGCCGGTCTTCTTATCCTGGTTACTACTCTTTTTGCAGTGAGATTAAAACACACGAGTAAATTAGGACGATAAAATTAGAATTTTTTGTAGGTCCTCCATTGTCTTCAGTGTACTAATCGTGCGTCGCAACTCAGCCACCCCTGGCAAGCCGCGGAAATACCAAACCAAATGTTTGCGAAAACCGACAAGGTTGCTTTGGCCGCTGTGTTTTAAATATAATTCAGCATGACGAAGAATAACTCTGGTCCGTTCGGCCGGAGTTATTATTTTTGCCTCACGACCGGCCAGGGTGTCCTCAATGTTTCGAAAGATCCACGGGTTACCCAAAGCTCCTCGACCGATAAGAATGCCGTCAACGCCGGTTTTAAGGGCCCGCAGGGCTTCGGCGGCCGTGGTAATGTCACCATTACCTAGAACAGGAATGGAAACAGCTTTTTTAACGCGAGCAATCATTTCCCAATCAGCTTTGCCGGAATATTCCTGCTTTTTTGTTCGTCCATGAACAGAAATTAAATCAGCCCCGGCTTTTTCAACAATCGGAGCAAAAGTTAATATCTCGTCGGGCTTACTCCAACCCAAACGCATCTTAACCGAAACCGGCGTCTTAACCGCGGCTTTAACGGCGCGAACAATGGCCGCGGCTTTTTCCGGATCTTTCATTAAAGCCGAGCCGTTGAAATTAGAAATAATCTTTTTGGCCGGACAGCCCATGTTAATATCGATGCCATCCGGATGATATTTTTCTTCAATAAGTTTCGCCGCCCGAGCCATGACTTCAGGATTGCCGCCAAAAATTTGTTGAACAAGCGGTCGCTCGCCCTCATTTATTTTGGCCATCTGACCGGTCTTCTCATTGCCGCGGACAATTGCCTCGGCCGAAACCATTTCGCGAAAAACCACGGTCGAGGGCGCGAGCTCCTTAACCAAAAGACAAAACGCCGCGTCTGTGTGATCAGCCATGGGCGAGAGGGCAATGATGGGGGTTTTGGCATTATTCCAAGTGACTTTCATGTACCAGAATAGTAGTTGAAAATTTAAAATTTTTCAATCATAAGACCGCCTTATGCCAAACGAACAAGAAATTTTTCCACAGATCATGGTTGACCCTCTCGACAAGCTCGGGGTCAACCCTGAGGCCTCTCGAAGGGGTTGACAAGAAGTAAAATTTATGATGGAATAAAAATAACCTGGTGAGGTTCTATTAAGAACCTAACTCTTGGTGTCAACATAACAGCTCCCCTACAGATGCGTAATTGCATTTTTTGGGAGTTGTTTTGTTTTATCAAAACGTCGGTCAACGGGCTCGTGGAGGTAATGGCAACCTCACTAGGTTTGACACCAAGAGACGCGGGTCCGATTCCCGCCGAGTCCAGAAAAATAAACCGACGCCAAGCAATCCTGCTCGAAAGGGCGGGATTTGCTTTGTTTATGCGAGGAACGTGGTATATAATTGATGTTGGAGAGATTAAATCAATATTGCTAATACTAATTATTAAAATTTTATGAGAGAAGGACAGCTTGACCCTTCCGAACAAGCGAATAATATAGAAGGGTCGCCCGAAGGTGCGGCCGAACAAAAAGAGTCGGAGAGAATAATTAAAACAGCAGGAGTTTTAGTTTTTAAAGATAACAAAGTACTTTTGGTCTGTCACGGAAAAAAAGCTGGTCACATTGATGGCACATATGGTATTCCGGCGGGAAGACTTGAAGATGGAGAATTATCGATTGAAACAGCCGTAAGAGAGCTGCTCGAAGAGTCAGGTTTAGAAACTACAGTAGAAGATCTTGAAAAAATACCTGGGACTTATACAGCATCAATTAAAAGAAAAGGTGGAACAAGAAATTTTTCTTTAGAAACTTTTCGGTGTAAAAATTGGAGTGGCGAGCTGTGTGCTAGCGACGAGACAGTTCCTGAATGGGTTGATATAGATAGTTTAGATAAACTAGACCTCCTGCCAAATGTAAAAAGAATGATTTCTGATGCCATGACTTTAAAGTAAAACAGCGTCTAACTATCGATATTTGGTTCCACATTGGTAATATTAATTATCAAAATTATATGAAAAAAATCCTTTTGTCCGGCCTTGTTGCCGGCATCGTTATGTTGGTTATTGCCGTGGCTCTAAGTTTTGCATGGCAATTTATTTTTCCGTCCGTAGCGCTTGAATACGCCACGCCGTTGTTCCGCCCATGGTCCGATCCACTCATGTCGCTTATATTCGTTTGTCCATTACTCACTGGTTTTTTTCTGGCCTGGATTTGGAGTATGGTCAAGGGTTGTCACCAAGGTTCGGCTAGCAAAAAAGTTCTTTTGTTTGCCACTGGCTGGACGATTTTTTCCTTCCTGGGCATTTTTATGACTTACAGTTGTTTTCAAATGTCGTTTCTAATGATGTTAACCTGGGTTCTCAGCTCGGCCACACAATATTATTTTGGGACGTGGGTTTTGATTAAAATGAATAAGTAATTTTTCCACAATTTATTTCAAGGGTCGAAATAAATTTATATAATTCAATTAGTTTAATAAACTAGCCATATTATTATGCAAGAAAAATTCTCAAGTGCTACTCCACCACAAGAGAGCCGAGAAATTAAAATAGAGCAATTCGAATCTGCAATAAGAAAATTTTTTAGGGAACAGTGGCCAGATGACCCTAAATCAAAAAGAATTAATTATGGGCTTGGATTTGACATCAGTGATCCCAAAAGTGCTGATATGAGACGTGTGCAATCAGGTGATTTTGAGATAACTCATTTCCAAAAATTACCCACGTCTGACCCTAAAAAACCAAGCCTTCATTTCTACGTAGGTGGCACAGAATTTCATATCAGTGGTAAGGCAGCTGATAGAATTTATGAGCTTATGAAAGAATAATAAATTGAAAAAAATACATTAAGAAAAAGAAATTTCTGTGTTTTGATGAAGGTTTGGGCGGAGTTCCGTTAAAAAGCGTGCGTCTGATAATTAAAATTTGTTCCGCATTAGTTTATATCATTTTTTTTATGTCCGACTACAAATCAACAACAGACAAAGGTGAATGCGTTTTTTGTAAAATTATTAGCGGTGAAATAAAAACGCCTGGGATTTTTTGGGAGGACGAAGAGTTTATAGCCTTTTTATCAACTTGGCCAAGCGTAGAAGGATTTACCGTTGTAGCTCCCAAAAAACATTATGGTAGCGATTGTTTAGCAATGCCCGACGATGTTTTACAAAGATTTATTTTAGCGGCTAAAAAAGTTTCGAACGTTCTTTTGAACCATTTTGAAGATGTTGGCCGAGTTGGATTAATTATGGAAGGGACGGGGGTAGATCATGCCCACATTAAACTCATTCCAATGCACGGAACAGGACACATGAAAAAAGGCATTTGGAAACAATATCTTAGCGAAAGATCTGATTATTTCGAAAAATATGAAGGATACATAATTTCAACGGATGGACCAAAAGCCGATCCGGAAAAATTAAAAGATTTAGCAGAGAAATTAAAAAACGTTTAATTAAATATTCCTTTCGTTAAAATATGTCCCCCGAAAGAATGCAACCAAACCCCGAAAAAGAGCCTAGTCCTTTCGATATCTCCCTACCGAGTTCGGAAGATTTAGAAACCATGCCCATTGAAAAATTACATGCAATCTGGAGGGAGAATCATGAGAAGATAAAGGAAATGCTGCGTAATTGTAATTCGCCATATTTTGGATTACACGGAACAAGTCAAGAGAATTTTAAAAAAATTGAAACATCGCATAAAGGTGATGTTGAAATGGCAACTTTTTACGAAAAAGAATATAGCTCCGAACAATTTTTGTATAAACTTTATCACGCCGCCCTGTACGTCTCGGCATATGCGACCAAAGAACAGCCTGGAAGAATTATCGTCTTTAATCTTGAAGAAGATGACAAAAATATGACCCTTCCTTGGGAACGTCTTAAATCAGGCAATTCTCTTCATTTTGGACTGGACTGTGATTCGGCTAAAGAAAAAGAACGCCTTGCCGCTCTGCAAGAGCCATCGAAGGAAAATCCTCGCAGTCAAGATTTGTTATATAGAACCGATTTTATATTTCAAGACAAACGTTTTGACGAAAGATTTATGGGCTCGATCGACTTTAATACCGATGAGTTTAAACAGCTTTTTTTAAAACTGGAAGATTTTGGACGTCGTATAATAAGATATAGATTTTTAGCTCAAAAAATTGTTGCCGAGACCCTTAGAATTGTTGCCGATTACCAAAAAATATGATTACGCGAAACATTACAAAAAGATTGATTGTATGGGCTGTTATTGCGGTGTTTATTTTGATGATACCTCTGGTGATGTTGTTTACTGATGAAGTGAACTTAACCGAGGCTATTGCTTACGCCGTTATACTGTTGGCCGGTGGTGGTGCTTACGAACTGGTCATGGCTTTAAATAAGTTTAGTAAAGCGTATCGCGTTGCTTTTGGTATTGGGTTTGCGGGCTTGTTCCTTCTTGGTTGGGCCAACGGTGCTGTTGGCATTATTGGAAGCGAGGATAACCCGGCCAACCTAATGTATTGGGCGGTCTTTGCCGTTGGACTTATCGGCTCTTTTATTTCACGCCTCAAGCCGCGGGGAATGGCCCGTACTTTATTTGCGATGGCTTTCGTTCAGTTGTCGGTTCCGGTATTTGCACTCTTTGTCTGGCCGGCCCAGGCCGCTTGGGGCGAAGCAGGTGTTATTGGTGTCTTTATCATCAATCTAATTTTTTCCATGATTTTTGTCACATCAGCACTGCTGTTTCGCCGCACCACTATTCGCTAAAATTTTAAAAAAATATATAATTGGTGATAAAGAGACCAAATTAATACTATTTTTTCAAAACCATATGAGAGAACAACAATTCAGCCCTTCCGAACAAGCGAATAATATAGAAGGGCGAATCGAGAGTGCAACTGAAAAAAAAGAGCCGCGACGCGATTTTGAATCTCGTTTTAACGATCTCGCAAGAGAACGAAGTATTATTGAGCACGACAGCGAGATAACTTTTCAAGTGGCCCAAATGCAAATGGAAGGGTTGCAGACTTTAATAAATGAATACGGTAGTGATGCGGTTTTTGAAGCAATAAAAAAACAATTTAAATCTAAAACAGGTGATGATACTTTTTCTACTTTTGAGGTGGTTAAGGCGCTTGAGTCTAATCCTAAAAAGCGAGCGTCTTTGTTTGAAAAAATGAAGGCCGACGCTCAACAAGAAGGCGAAAAATTTGATAGGGCTGTTAATCCAGATCTTACAGGCGAGGCCAGGTGGAATTCTACACCACGCCGGTATTTTGATTCGCACTGGGGTAGTGGTCAAAATTTTGTTCGCGGAGTTGTGTCCGGAGTCGAAGCAATGCAAGCGCTTGATAGTTTTTTTGGCCGAATCGCGCCCGAGCGATATTACAGAATTTTAAGCAGCCGCGTGTCTGAATTTGCGACATATGTTTCTCAATTCGAAGAGGAAGAACAAAAATTAAAAGGCCAGCTGGCCGAAGCGGGGAATGATATTTTTCGTCTTGTTGAAGATAGAGATGAAACCAGAAAAGAACGAAGAGAACAATTGCTCGATCGAGCTGATGAACTAAGTGAAGAATTAACGAACGAGATCGAGAGAATTACCAACGAAGTAAAGGCCAAGCTTGAAGAATGGCGGGCTAAGGCTGTCGGCGATTTAAGCAGAGTTGGAAGTTTAGAAACTGCGAGTGATGAAATGAAAACTGCTTTACAAAAAGCCTTGGGAGAAGTGGAAGCTGAAATTGCGAGTCGTGTAAAAAAAACAGAACAGGAAATTATCGAGCAAACCGCGGCTTTACGAAAAGTTATGAGGGGATTGGAGGAACTTTACCGTTCTTAATCAAAAAATTACTGGTGGTTGGACTATTTTTGTCGGAATTGGTATACTGATGACATACAGTTGTTTTTCCGCACCTTTTTAAATGTCGGTGACCAATGAACAAATAATTTTTACATGTTTTTACGTCTTGCCACATTTTTTTTGACTTTGACCTTTTTGGTCGCGGCGGCCAGCCCGACCGTGGTTTTGGCACAAACAAAAGTTAGTCACGGTTGTCATAAAGAACCGGTCGAAATGCCGGTCGCTTGTGCCGTTCATTGTCTTGATAATGCCATTAATGAAGACGAAGTCGTGTTTGATTTAACCTCAGGCTTTGAATTTATTGCCCCGGTCATTGTTAAAGAAATTACGGAACTGCAATTTTTTTCTGTTCTACCACCAACTTTTGAAGAAGCTGAAGTTTTCCGAGATCCTCGAGTTATCTTGTCCATCATTAAACGCGAGTAGAAAACACAAGAATTTTATAATTCTTAATTCTTGTGTTTTTTAGTTATGAATAAAATTACAATTCCCATTCGCGGCATGCATTGCGCTTCATGCGAACTACTTGTAGAAGAACAATTAAAAAAAATTCCCAATATTTCCGCGGTTCGAGTTAATCAAAAAAAAGCCAAGGCCGAAATTGCTTATGACGGAGAACTGCCCGATCAGGCTGTTTTAGCCCGAGCGGTTCAAAAGGCTGGTTATGAGATTGGCGAAAAACAAAAAGCCCCGTGGCTTTCAAAAGACTGGATTGATTATAGAGATTTAATACTAGCCGGAGTGATCCTTTTGATTCTTTACTTAGTTACTAGGTGGTTTAACCTTTTTGGTTTAACCGTTGATGTCCCCAGTTCTGGTGTGGCTGTAGCTCTTTTAGTCGGGTTGGTGGCCGGTATCTCCACTTGTATGGCTTTAGTTGGTGGTTTGGTTTTAGGTCTTTCGGCCCGACATGCCGAACAACACCCCGAGGCCACAGCCGCGCAAAAATTTCGTCCTCATCTTTACTTTAACCTTGGTCGAATTTTCGGTTTTGCTGTTTTGGGTGGGCTAATTGGCCTCATTGGCCAAGCCTTTAAACCATCAGCTGATATTCTTGGGTTTCTAACCGTGATTATTGGCGGGGTGATGATTTTTTTTGGTTTGAAGCTGATAGAAATTTTTCCGGCTCTGAAGGATAAAAATATTACCCTGCCGCCCGGAATCGCGCGATTGTTTGGTCTACACAAAGAGGTAAAGGAATACAGTCACCGCGGAGCTGTGGTTATTGGAGCGTTGTCGTTCTTTTTACCGTGTGGTTTTACCCAAGCTATGCAATTGTACGCAGTTTCGACCGGAAGTTTTTGGCAAGGAATGGCTATTATGGGACTGTTTGCTTTGGGAACAGCCCCCGGGCTCTTGAGTATCGGCGGTTTATCATCGGTTTTTAAGGGTCGACCCGCACGGATATTTTTCATGACAGCCGGTTTGTCGGTAATTCTTTTGGGTTGGTTTAATATTGCCAACGGCTCCAGATTAATCAGTGGCATGACCGCTGGGGTTACCTCCGCCGCTGTCGATCAAACGCAAACCGCGCAAGAAGTGCGGATGACCCAAGGGACTCGCGGTTATTCCCCCAATACTTTTACAGTGGAGGTCGGCCGACCGGTGAAATGGATTATTAATTCCACCTCGACTTTTAGTTGTGCTTCCTCGATCGTTATGCCGAAATACGACATCAGCCAATCGCTTCACGCCGGAGAAAACATAATAACCTTTATACCAACGGAAACCGGGGAGGTTCCTTTTTCTTGTTCTATGGGCATGTATCGCGGAAAATTTATTGTTGTTAATAATAAAGAATCAAATGCCACTGATGCGAGTGTTGAACAAGTAATCAGCGCTGTCTATACTTATGATCAAGACATTGTGCCCAATATTTTTACGGTTAAAAAAGATCAACCGGTAAAATTTACAATCGAAGTAAAAGAAGATGGCTATGGTTGCATGAGTACGATCATGGTGCCGGAGCTTTATAATACGCCGGTGGCGCTTAGAGCCGGAGAAAATATTGTCATGACCTTTATTCCGCACCAAATCGGAGATTATCCGATTACTTGCGCTATGGGGGCGGTTCGCGGTTTAATTAAGGTAATTGACTAATATATGAAAAAAATATCTTTTCCTATTCAGGGTATGCACTGTGCTTCGTGCGCTGTTCGTCTTGAGGGAGCGTTTAAAGGAACGCCGGGCGTAACCGAAGCCGCGGTCAATTTTGCTTTAAATCAAGCTAGCGTGATTTTTGACGAACAAAAGATTGACGAGCATCGTATTCATAAAGTTGTTGAAGACGAGGGCTACAAAGTACCGAGCATGAAGCATAACGATCATAATTACAATGACCACGACCACATGAATCATGGTGACGATTCGGGAATAGGGCGATTAATGATTATCTCTTTAATTTTAAGTGTCCCTACTTTTGTTTTAGCCATGATTGGTTTTGGTCAATGGTTTCAAGCCGTTTTAGCTACAGCGGTAGTTTTATGGCCGGGGTTTGTCTTTCACAAGTCGGCTTTTGCCTCGCTTAAGCGTTTACGAGCCGATATGGATACTTTGATTTCGTTGGGGACCTTGGTTACGATAATTTTTAGCTGGTGGCAAATTTTTTCCGGTGGCGATCAGTATTTCGAAACAGCCGCCGTTATTACCTCGTTTATCTTGTTAGGTCGTTTTTTGGAAGCGAAGAGTAAGGGGCAGGCCAGCCAAGCTATTCGTCGTCTTTTGGAAATCGGGGTCAAACAAGCACATCGGCTTGTCGGAGAAACAATTGAAGAAGTTGCGGTGGCTGATTTGAAAGTTAGTGATTTGGTTTTAGTAAAACCCGGCGAAAAAATTCCTCTTGATGGAAAAATTATCGAGGGCGAGTCATCAATTGACGAATCAATGTTAACCGGCGAATCAATGCCGGTCGAAAAAAAGATTGGTGAAACAGTTTTTGGTGCCACGATTAACCAGCAAGGTGCTTTAACGGTTGAAATAACAAAGACGGTTGGCAATACTATTCTTGATCAAATGGCCAAGCTGATGGAAGAGGCACAGATGAAAAAAGCGCCGGTGCAGAAATTGGTTGATAGAATTTCTGCGGTTTTTGTTCCAGTGGTTATTGTTGTTTCCGCGCTCACTTTTTTGGGTTGGTTTATAGCGACTGGAAGTTTCGCGGTTTCGTTGATTCCGGCCGTGGCCGTGTTAGTTATTGCTTGTCCTTGTGCTCTTGGTTTGGCTACGCCGACGGCGATTTTAGTCGGCACTGGCCGAGGCGCGCGCGAGGGTATCCTTATTAAAAGCGGTGAAGCTTTGGAACGCGGGCGAAATCTTGATTTGGTTTTATTTGATAAAACCGGAACCCTGACACAGGGTAAACCGGCCGTGTGCGAAATCGTTGGTAATAAGAGTATTCTACCACTGGTCGCCGCGGTTGAGGCCGCCTCTGAGCATCCATTGGCGCGAGCCATTGTCTCTTTTGTTGGAAAGGTCGACCAACGAGTCAGTCATGTTTCGGCTTTTTCCGGCCGTGGGGTTCAAGGCGAGGTCGACGGAAAAAATATTTCACTTGGCAACCCGTTGTTTATGGCCGAGAAAAATATTTCACTTGATAACTTTTCACAAGATCTTTCGAGGCTGCAAAACGAAGGGAAAACAGTGGTGATCGCGGCCGTTGACGGCCACGCCGAACTCCTTCTAGCTATCGCCGACACGCCAAAGGAAACGGCCGCCGCTGCGGTAAAAAAATTGTTGGTGATTGGTTTACCAACCCTCATGATCACCGGTGATAATCGTAAAACCGCCGAAGTTATGGCCCGCGATTTAGGTATTACAAGATTTGAGGCAGAAGTTTTACCCAATCAAAAACTTGAGATTGTCCGGAGACTTCAAGCGGAAGGCAAAAAAGTGGCTTTTGTCGGCGATGGTATCAACGACGCTCCGGCTTTAGTTCAGGCTGATTTAGGCATTGCCGTTGGTTCGGGTACAGATATTGCCATTGAGGCTGGACAAATCGTTTTGGTCGGCGGTGGACCGGAAAAAGTTTCGGCGGCCATTATTTTAGCGCGGCGTACCTACCGTATCATTAAACAAAATTTATTTTGGGCGTTTGGCTATAACATTATTGCTATTCCACTGGCCATTTTTGGTTTGCTTAATCCAATGATCGCTTCGGCGGCCATGGCTTTGTCCTCGGTTTCCGTGGTTATAAATTCACTACGGCTTAGAAAGTAATTTGTAAAATAAAAAACCAAGGTGCTAAGCCTTGGTTTTATTTTTTAGCGTCTTCTAAAAACCGCCGCCAAGCAGAACAAAACCGTCCCAGCCAACACAATCGAGGCGCCCGAAGGCAAATCAAATTGAAACGAAGCGAGCAAACCAGCGAGAATCGTTACCTCGGCAACAACAACCGACAAAATAAAATATTGACGAAAATTTTTGGCAATTAAACGACTGGTAGCTGGCGGAAGAATTAACAAAGCCGAAACCAGAACAATGCCAAGCATCTTCACTCCAAGAACAGTCGCGAGGGCCAGAGAAACATAAAGAACCAAAGTGTGAAGTTTTACTTTCACCCCGGCCACGGCCGCACTCTCTTCGGTCAACGACATGAAAGTTAACCCGCGGAACGAAGTAAAGAGCCAAATTAAAATGGCCGCGGTAATGCCGGCAGTAATCCACAAATCAGTGTTTTGAATGGAAAGAATGCTGCCGAACAAGTAGGAAACCAAATCAGGTTGATAGCCTGGGGTGAAACGCATGAGGACAACCCCAAGGGCCATGCTGGCCGTGAAAAGAATGCCAATAATCGAATCAGTGGGCAGTTTTACTTTTCGTTCGAGTAGAAAAATGATCACCGCCACTACAAGCGACCAAACTAAAGCAACGGGAAGCGGGGTTAAACCAGCAAGGAGAGCAATAGCAATTCCGGCCAGCGAAGCATGGGCAATACCATCACCAAAAAAAGCCATGCGCCGCAGAGTTACATAAACTCCCAAGCACGCCAAAAGTAAACCAAGGATTAAGCCGGCGATTATGGCGCGTTGTAAAAAGGGATAATTTAGTAGTTCGAGGAGAGGCATAGTTTTAGGTTGGAGTGTGTAGTATGTAGTATGTAGGCAAAAGTTTCAGATTAGATCTATTGCCTACCCACTACCTACTACATACTAATCACCTACGCTTCGTGATGATGTTGGTGATGCTCATAAAGCGAATGATGCGGGCCAAAAAGTTCACCAAGTGATTTTTGGGTTAAGGCTTTTTTAGGCGGACCAGAACAAAGTAATTTTTTGTTTAAACAAAGAACCTGATCAACCAAACAAGAAATCATAGCGATATCGTGCGACACCATAAGAATGGTAGTGTGGTGTTCTTTGTTTAAGTGTTCGATGACATCGTGAATGGCGGTTTCACCGGCTACATCAATACCGGTTGAGGGTTCATCAAGAAAAAGAATCGCCGGATCGTTCAAAATGGCTTGAGCGATTAAAATGCGTTGTAATTGTCCGCCGGAAAGCGTGCCCAAACGTTTGTGCAGAACTAAAGGAGTTAAGCCAACCTCTTTAATAACAGTTAAAATTCGTGAGGGCAGACATTTGGTTCCAAGGGCCAGATGTAAAAATTCTTCCACGGTAATGGGGAAGTCGCGATCAAAAGTAAAACGCTGCGGCACGTAACCAACCCGGCCGCGAACTTCGTGGAAATGTTGGCCAAGCACTAAAGCTTCGCCGCGAAAAGGTGCTAAACCAAGGATAGCCTTCATTAAAGTAGTTTTACCTGAACCATTAGGGCCAACAATGGCCGCGACCGTACCTTGTCCAACAGAAAAAGAAATATCGTCAACGACGACATTGTCACCGTATTTAACGTTGAGGTTTTCCACGAAAATGGCCGGAATCGGTTCATTGGTTTTTTTGGAGCGTGGAGACATTTGTTTTTATTAGATTTATGTAAGAGTCGTAAGGGGCAACACCACCGATGTCATCAAGTACTTTTAATTCGATGTCATAATCGTTAGCAAAAGTTTCGTAACCGGAAATACTCATTTGCGGTTCGTAATAAATTGTTTTAACCCCGGCCTCGGAAATTTTATTTACCAATTCAGCTAAGTATTGCGGGGTCGGCTCACGACCGGCTGTTGGTTCAAAAGTTCCGGCCACGGTTAAACCATACTCATTAGTAAAATAATACCACGCGTCGTGAAAAGTTACGATATTTTTATTTGGGATATCTTTTAACGCGGCGCGGGTTTCTGCGTCTAGAGTATCAAGTTCCAACAAATAGGTTTCAAGATTACTGGAAAAAGTTTGTGTCTGTTCTGGGAAACGCGCGATCAAGTCGTTGGCAATTGTTGTGGCAATAATTTTGGCATTGGGAACAGATAGCCAGTAGTGCGGATCGTATGGGCCTTCCTCCTCCTCCATTGAAGGACGAAGAGAAATATTTTTATCTACCAAGGTTGTTTCGGCACCAACACTGTCGGCCAAAACCGTTGACCACTCGTCTAGCTGATAGCCGATGGCGTAAACAGTCACCGCTCCATTTAATTCTTTAAGCAGGGAAGGCGAGGGTTCAAAAGAATGGGCATCAGACCCAGGTGGTAGAATAAGCGTGACTTTTACCGCTTCGCCAGCCACGTTTTTAGCAATGTCGTAAATGGGGAAAATAGTCGCCGCGACACTTGACTCCTCCTCTTTTTCTAATTGTGGCATGAGGGCAAAAAGAACCACAATTCCTCCTGTGATTATAACGGCGGCCAGGAGAAAAATTAAAGTTTTAAAATGATTTACTTGGTGCATACTTTGCAAAGATTAAAAAATTCTAGATTATGATTTTTTTGAGTTTTAATAGGGCAGGGAACGCATTCTACTTTTCCACAGTTTGAACAAAACTGATGAGCATGATGTGAGCGACCGGATAATTCAAAAAGTCCTTCGCCGTGATGCGAGTGAAGTGAGGTGATTACGCCTTTTTTCTGTAAAGCGTTGAGGTTACGGAAAACCGTAGCTCGATCAACACCGCGTATTTCCTTAACTAATTGTCCGGCTGTCCACGCTCGGTCTTCTGAGAATAGGTGAAGTAGCTTTTCGCGTGCCGAAGTCTGGCGCAAGCCTTTTTTTGATAAATCTTCAAGAGTCATAAGGGTTATTTACATTATGCGACCATAGTCGCATTTAAGTCAAATATTTTATCCCCAGCATTGACAATTGGCTTTGTTACTGATAAATTGTTCTTATTCAAAAAGACACGACAATTGAAGATTATTGTCAGTCGTCATAAATTGTGACTTAAAAATATGGGAATGAGAAAAAAAGGCCGCAATATGTGGAAGGCTCAGCGTAAGGTTGACGCGGCCAAAATCCGCAAAGCTAAAGCGATTAGATTCGTTAAAGCTGCTGCCAAAGCGAAGAAAAAATAAATCGAGGGGACAGGGGTTAGGGGACAGTGTTGGAAGTTCGATTATTTTAAAAAAAATAGTCACAATCCATCCCTTTCCCCTGTACCCTATCCCCTCAACCAAAACAAAAATACCTTCGAAACCGAAGGTATTTTTGTTTGCTCGCTTAGAAGCGAGGCTTGCGCTTGCGGTTGCATTCGCGGCAATAAATTTTGCCGTAAGTGCCATCTTCCTTGATGGAAGGTTGAAATGGCAACTCGGTGATAGCAACACCGCAGTCAGCGCAGGTCAGGTTCAACGCCGAGACATCATTCATCTGGCGAGGACCCCGATTCTGGAAGTCGTTCATATTTTGGGTAAGACCTCATTGAATTAGAGGTTATCGTGTGGTTGAAGCGAACGACCCCTCGACTTTGGGATCCGCCTAACTTTGGATAACTGTCGATATATTACCATAAACTGCCTTTTTTGTCAACTGTTTGCTATAATACAGCCATATGTTTCAAAGCGACCTTCTTTTTCTGGTCAAATTGATTGATCCCGATATGCTTCTGTTCTTTGTTTTTGGTCTGGCTGTGGTTTTGGTTCTTTTGTTGCGAAAAGTTCCGCTTGTTAAACCGCTTATTATTGTGACCGCTTTGCTTGAGGCTTTTTTTGTTTGGAAAGTCGCTTTTGCCTTAGCTGTGCCTTCAATTAGCGTTGTTCCGGAAAGTTTTGCATCACTGGCGTTTTTGTTTGTTTGGCATCATTGGATTATCTTGGCCCCGGTGCCGATTTTTCTTGCTTTGGCCATTATAATTTTGGCTGTTTATCGTGAACGAATTACCGAAGATCACGCCACGGTTTATCGCCACCTGACCATTTTTTCCATTCTGGTTTCTTTCGCCTTGTTTTCACTTTCAGTTGTGGAAAGTATTTTTTAACCAAGCCCTGATGCGTCCCCTTAAGGCCTTAACGCCCAAAAAATAATCCCCACAGTCCAACCAAACAAAATATGTTTTTCTTCAAACCTCGAATCCACGAATCCGTAGCCATCGCCGCCATTCTGGCCGCGGCTATTTCTCTCCACGGTCTTTGGATTGCCAACTTGTTGATTACACGAATTCCGGCGGTCAGTGGTTTC
>Ga0172379_10006528_pt1 | contig 15555 bp, 9 predicted proteins | sample GrowelOW334metaG_FD_119756 | JGI IMG/M metagenome (GOLD analysis project Ga0172379, IMG submission 119756) | Groundwater microbial communities from an aquifer near a municipal landfill in Southern Ontario, Canada - Groundwater well OW334 metaG | ecosystem: Environmental > Aquatic > Deep... | reverse complement strand
CATCATGATGCGCAAGTGCCATCTCAACACCTGTCCGGTCGGGGTGGCCACCCAGGACCCGGTGCTGCGCAAGAAGTTCACCGGGCAACCGGAACACGTGGTGAATTATTTCTTCTTCGTCGCCGAGGAAGTGCGCGAACTGATGGCCGCCATGGGCGTGCGCCGTTTCGACGACTTGATCGGCCGCGCCGACCTGCTGGAAAAACGCGCCGCCATCCAGCACTGGAAGGCCCGCGGTCTCGACTTCTCGAAGGTCTTCCATATTCCGGCGGTTGCCGCCACGGTGGCGCGGTATCATTGCGAAGAACAGGACCACGGTCTCGCCGGCGCGCTTGATCATGCCTTGCTGGCCAAGGCGCAAGCCGCCCTGGAGCGCGGCGAGAAGGTGACTATCGAGACGCCGATCAGGAACCTCAATCGCAGCGTTGGTGCCATGCTCTCGCACGCGGTGGTCAGCCGCCATGGCCACGCCGGTTTGCCGGACGACACCATCACGGTGAAGCTGCAAGGCTCGGCGGGGCAGAGTTTCGGCGCGTTCCTGGCGCATGGCGTCACTCTGGAACTGACCGGCGAAACCAATGACTATGTCGGCAAGGGCCTGTCGGGTGGGCGGATCGTGGTGCGTACGCACCCGGATTTCGGTGGCCGCCCGGCTGACAACATCATTGTCGGCAATACCGTCCTCTATGGTGCCGTTGCCGGTGAAGCCTTCATCGGCGGGGTTGCCGGCGAGCGCTTCTGCGTGCGCAATTCCGGCGCCACCACGGTGGTGGAAGGCACCGGCGATCACGGTTGCGAATACATGACCGGCGGCACGGTGGTGGTGCTCGGCCATACCGGCAGGAATTTCGCCGCCGGCATGAGCGGTGGCATCGCTTATGTGCTGGATGCCGACGACAGCTTCGCCTCGCGCTGCAACACGGCGATGGTGGCGCTGGAAAAACTGCTGCCGGCCGACAAGCAGCCGCTTGCCGAACCAAGACATCGCGACATGGCGGACGAGACGCAGTTGAAGACCCTGATCGAACGTCATGCCGAGTACACCGGCAGTACCGTCGCCCGCATCATCCTGGCGAACTGGCCGGCGTATCGGAGCAAATTCGTCAAGGTCATGCCACATGAATACAAACGGGCGCTCCAGGAAATGGCTGCCGCAAGCCTGCAACAAAAGGAAGCAGCATAATGGGCAAACCCACCGGATTCATGGAATACCAGCGCCTGGCGGAGGCGCAGCTTCCCGTTGCCGAGCGCCTCAAGAACTACCAGGAGTTCGTGCTGCACCTCGGCGACGCCGAGGCGAAGATTCAGGGCGCGCGCTGCATGGATTGCGGCATCCCGTTTTGTAGTAACGCCTGCCCGGTCAACAACATCATTCCCGACTGGAACGACCTGGTGTATCGCCAGGATTGGCGGGCGGCCCTGGAAGTGCTGCACTCGACCAATAATTTCCCGGAATTTACCGGCCGCGTCTGCCCGGCACCCTGCGAGGCGGCGTGCACGCTCAACATCGGCGGCGACGCCGTCGGCATCAAGTCGATCGAGCATGCGATCATCGACAAGGGCTGGGAACAGGGCTGGATCCAGCCGCAGCCGGCGCCGCTGCGGACCGGCAAGAAGGTGGCGGTGATCGGCTCCGGCCCGGCCGGCCTGGCCGCCGCCCAGCAACTGGCGCGCGCCGGACATGCCGTGGCGCTGTTCGAGAAGAACGACCGCATCGGTGGCCTGTTGCGTTACGGCATTCCCGATTTCAAGATGGAGAAGTCGCACATCGACCGCCGCATGGCGCAGATGGCCGCCGAAGGCGTCGAATTCCGCGTCAACCAGCACGTCGGCAAGGATGTGGCGGCGGCGAAAGTGCTGGCCGAGTTCGATGCCGTCGTCCTGTCGGGCGGTGCCGAACAGCCGCGCGATTTGACGGTGCCGGGCCGGGATCTGGCTGGCGTGCATTTCGCCATGGAGTTTCTGCCGCAGCAGAACAAGGCCAATGCCGGCGATAAACTGCCGGACCAGATCAAGGCGACCGGCAAGCATGTGGTCGTCATCGGCGGCGGCGATACTGGCTCCGACTGCGTCGGCACCTCCAACCGCCACGGCGCCGCCAGCATCACCCAGTTCGAATTGCTGCCGCGTCCGCCCGAGCGGGAAAACCGCCCGCTGACCTGGCCCTACTGGCCGCTACGGATGCGTACCTCGTCGTCGCACGACGAGGGCTGCCAGCGCGACTGGGCCGTCGCCACCAAGGCGTTCGTCGGCGGGACTGGCAAAGACGCGGGCAAGCTTGCCGGCTTGAAGTGCATCCGCCTCGACTGGAAGGACGGCAAGATGAGCGAGATCGCCGGCAGCGAGTTCGAGGTCAAGGCCGACCTGGCATTCCTGGCGATGGGTTTCCTCGGACCGGTCGGCGGCGTGCTGGAAGCCTTCGGCGTGGAAAAAGACGCGCGCAGCAATGCCAGGGCGGATACCGAGGCACCAGGCAGCCAAGCCTATGCCACCAATGTTCCCAAGGTGTTTGCCGCCGGCGACATGCGTCGCGGGCAGTCGCTGGTGGTTTGGGCGATCCGCGAGGGCCGCCAGTGCGCGCACGCGGTGGATGAATTCCTGATGGGCGGCAGTACGCTGCCCCGCTGAACGCCGGAGTCGGGCGAGAGGACGCGGAGTGACGGCAGCGCAACCCGGCATCAACATCGTCATCCTTGCCGCCGGCCAGGGCAAGCGCATGCATTCCGACCTGCCCAAGGTGCTACAGCCGCTCGCCGGTCGGCCGTTGCTGGCGCATGTGCTGGACACCGCGCGGGCTTTGCGGCCCGGAAAAATCTGCGTGGTCCATGGGCACGGTGGGGATCTGGTCCGCGATGCCCTGGCGGCGTCCGACATCATCTGGGTCAGACAGGAACCGCAGCTCGGCACCGGCCACGCCCTGCTACAGGCCCTGCCCGTCCTCGATCCGGCACAGGCAACCTTGGTGCTATACGGCGATGTGCCGCTGACCCGCATCGATACCCTGAAACGGCTGCTGGTCGCAGCCGGCACCGGCCGGACCCTGGCGCTGCTGACCGCCGATCTGGCCGATCCCCATGGCTATGGCCGCATCGTCCGCAGCGCGGGCGAGGGCTCGATCCGCCGCATCGTCGAAGAGAAGGACGCCGACGACGCGGAGCGCGCCATCCGCGAAATCAACACCGGCATCCTGATCGCCCCGACCGAATGCCTGGTGCGCTGGTTGCCCGGCCTGGGCAAGGGCAATGCCCAGGGTGAGTACTACCTGACGGACATCGTCGCACTGGCGGTGGCCGAAGACATGACCGTCCGTTCCGCGCAGCCGGACGAAACCTGGGAAACCGAGGGCGTCAATAGCATGGCGCAACTCGCCGCGCTGGAACGCATCCACCAGCGCAATCTGGCCGACACGCTGATGGAACGTGGCGTGCGCCTAGCCGACCCGGCACGCATCGAGGTGCGCGGCGAGCTCGTCTGCGGCCGCGGCGTGTACATCGATATCGGCTGTGTTTTCGAGGGCCGGGTCGAACTCGCCGACCGCGTCCAGATCGGGCCGCACTGCGTGCTGAGAGACACTTCGGTCGGCGCCGGCAGCCGCGTCGCCGCCTTCAGCCACCTCGACGCGGCGGTCGCCGGCGCGGGCTGCACCATCGGCCCCTATGCCCGACTGCGGCCCGGCACGACGCTCGGCGAGGACGTGCACGTCGGCAATTTCGTCGAAGTGAAGAACAGCCAGATCGCCGACCGCTCCAAGGCCAACCACCTCGCCTACATCGGCGACACCACCGTCGGGCAACGGGTGAACATCGGCGCCGGCACCATCACCTGCAACTATGACGGCGTCAATAAATTCCGGACAGTGATCGAGGACGACGTTTTCATCGGCTCGGACACCCAACTGGTGGCGCCGGTCACCGTCGGTCGCGGCGCCACCCTGGGCGCCGGCACCACCCTGACCCGCGACGCGCCGCCGGATCAGCTGACCGTCTCGCGGGCCAAGCAGGTCAGCGTCCCCGGCTGGAAGCGGCCGATGAAGATCAAGAAGGACTGATCATGTGTGGCATCGTCGCGGCCGTCGCCGATAGAAACGTCGTCCCCGTCCTCATCGAGGGCCTGAAACGCCTCGAGTATCGCGGCTACGATTCCGCCGGCCTGGCGCTGCTGCAACCGCATTTGACTTGCCTGCGCAGCGTCGGCCGCGTCGCCGACCTGGCCGCCCAGGCCGAGGGACAGACGGCCGGCATCGGAATCGCCCACACCCGCTGGGCGACCCACGGCGCGCCGTCCGAGCGCAACGCCCATCCGCATGTGTCGGGCGGTCTGGCGGTGGTGCATAACGGCATCGTCGAGAACTTCGCCGAGATCCGCCGCCGCCTGATCGCCGAGGGTTATGTCTTCGCCTCGGAGACCGACACCGAGACCATCGCCCACCTCATCGCCCATACCCTGAAAACCACCCCCGAGCTGTTTGACGCCGTCCGCGTCGCCGCCGGGCAACTGGTCGGCGCCTACGCCATCGCCGTGGTCAGGGAGGGATCACCCAGTGTGGTGGTGGCGCGCCAGGGTGCGCCGCTGTTGCTGGGCATCGGCAGCGACGGGCACTACGCGGCTTCGGATGCCTCGGCGCTGCTCAAGGTGACGCGCACCATGATCTACCTGGAGGACGGCGACATCGCCGAAATCCGCCGCGACGGCTACCGCATCGCGCGCCAGGATGGCAGCGTGCCGTTGCGCCCCAGCCACGAGAGCAGCCTCGCCGACGACGCCGTCGAGCTGGGTCCCTATCGCCACTATATGCAGAAGGAAATTTTCGAGCAGCCGCAGGCTCTGGCCAACACCCTGGAAATGATCGGCGGCGCGCACTCCCTCCAGCCCAACCTGTTCGGCGCGGCAGCGCCGGAAATCTTCGGCGGCGCGAAGTCGGTGCTGATCCTGGCCTGCGGCACCAGCTATCATGCCGGGCTGGTCGCCCGCTACTGGATCGAGCAGCTCGCCGGCATTCCCTGTAGCGTCGAGATCGCCAGCGAATACCGCTACCGCGTCTCGGTGCCCGAGCCCACGCAACTGGTGGTGGCCATCTCCCAGTCGGGCGAGACCGCCGACACCCTGGCGGCCGTCAAACACGCCCGCGCGCTTGGCCAGACGCACACTTTGGCTATCTGCAACGCCGCCGAGAGCGCGCTGGTACGCGAATGTTCGCTGCGCTTCTTGACCCGCGCCGGCCCGGAGATCGGCGTCGCCTCGACCAAGGCCTTCACCACCCAGCTCGCCGCCTTGTTCCTGCTAGCGGCGACTCTCGCCAAACAGGCCGGCCGCTTGTCCGCCGCGGAGGAAGAGGAGCATCTCGCCGCCTTGCGCCACCTGCCGGTGGCGGTGGGCAAGGTGCTGGCGCTGGAGCCGCGGATCGAGGCCTGGGCGCAGCGCTTTGCCGAGAAACACCATGCCCTGTTCCTCGGCCGCGGCCATCACTATCCGATTGCCCTCGAAGGCGCGCTCAAGCTCAAGGAAATCTCCTACATCCACGCCGAGGCCTACCCGGCCGGCGAGCTCAAGCACGGGCCGCTGGCGCTGGTGGATGAGGACATGCCGGTGATCGCGGTGGCGCCCAACGACCAGTTGCTGGAGAAGCTCAAGTCGAACCTGCAGGAGGTGCAGGCGCGCGGCGGCGAGCTGTATGTCTTCGCCGATGCCGACAGCGAGGTGCCGCTCAGCGCCAGCGTACACATCCTGCGCCTGCCGGAGCACTACGGCCTGCTGTCGCCGGTGCTGCACGTCGTGGCCCTGCAACTATTGGCCTACCACGCGGCGCTGGTGAAAGGCACCGACGTGGACAAGCCGCGGAACCTGGCGAAATCGGTGACCGTCGAATAGGGTGAAGGCCGGAGCCCGTTGGCTGTGAAACTCCCAAGCGTCGAACTGTTTGCGCGAAGCGAAACCGTGGCCGCTCTGGGCGCCGCGATATCGGACTTGGCGGACTTGGCGGGCGTCGCGCAGTGCGAATCGATGATCGAGCTGGGCTGGCACCTGCGCCAGCGCGACCCGGTGGAGTCGCTACGCTGGCTCGATGCCGCGACGCGACTGCTGCCCGAAGTCGAGGCGCTCGATCCTGCCGGCACCGGTTTGCGGGCGCGCGTGGCCCTGGTGCGGGCGGAAGCAAGCTGGTTGGCCGGCGACCTGGATGGGGCCGAGACCTGGCTCGACCAAGCCTTCTCGCAATTCGCTGCCGGCGGCAACCGGGTGGGCTGCGGCGATGCGCAATGGCTCGCCGCCTTCGTGTGGAAAGACCGGGGTGATCTGGCGCGGCGCGATGCGGCGCTCGAGGCGGCGTACGACGACTATCTGGCGGCCGGGGATAAGGTCCGGATGGACGCCGTGGTGGCACGCTTGCGTTGGTACGCGGCGTTTCCGCGCGGGATCAGCATCACGGCGCCGACGCTGCGCGAGCGTTTGCGCGACCCCCCGGACACCGCATCGACTGGACACCCGCTGGTCGATGGGTGGCAGGCCGCGGCGCAGGCGCACGTGGCCGGTGCGACCGGCCGGCCGGGCGAGTCGGCGCGCTACTACATCCAGGCCTATGACGCCATGCTGGACAGCGGCCAATGGCGGATTGCAGTCACCATGGCGACCAATGCGGGCGACAAATTTGCTGCGCTGAATGATCTGGCCAGCGCCCTGGAATGGGACGAGCGCGGGCTCGAACTGGCGCGCAGCAAGGCCTGGTCCGGGGCAATTGGTGCCTGCCTGATGCAGACCGGCCATGTCCTGCAGCAACTGGGCCGGCTGGTGGAAGCAAGGGCGTTGCTCACCGAGGCCATAGGACGGATGGCTGGCGTGAGCGGATCGCGCAGCTATGCCATTGCGCTGTCTTACCTGGGTGAAGTGTCCTTCGGTCTGGGCGATTACCCGGCGGCGCTGGATTGGTATCGCCAATGTGAGGCGCGTGCCGATGCCTTGTCCATGCCGGATCTGCTCGCCGCTTCCTGGCGGGGACAGGCCAGCGTGCTGGCCCGTCTTGGCCAGTTGGCGGCGGCCCGCACCAAGGCGCACGCCGCGCGGAACCTGGCGGAGCGGCAGGGCAATCGTGAATGGCAGATTGACGCCTTGCGGGTGCTCGCCGATCTGTACCGGGAGTCACCGCCGCTGCCATCCCTGGCGGGACCGGACTCTGCGGTAGCCGACCCCTTGTTGTCCTGCGATCTGCTTGAGCAGGCGTTGGCGATCGCCGCGACTATCGACGGCTATCTTGTCCCGCCGGATTTGCCCGAGGCACTGGCACGCGAATACGCTGCGGTGGGCGATACCGGTCGGGCGTATGTGCTGAGCGTGGAGGCCGGACAATTGCGCGAACGCATGCACTCGCACGAGGCCGGCAATCGTGCCATCGCCATGCAGGTGCGCATGGAAACCGAGCGTATGCGGGAAGAGGCCGAGCATCACCGTTCGCTGGCGCTCGCCCAGGCCGAGCGGGCCGATTCCCTACAGCGGGCCAATGCAACGCTCGAACAACTCGGCGCCATCGGCCGTGAAATCACCGAAAACCTGGACGCGTCCAGCGTCTTTGCCGCGCTCCACAGGCATATCGAGGGCCTGCTCGACGTAACCGCCTTTCTGCTCTATCGACTCGCCGGCGACGGGCAGTCGCTGACGGTTGCCTTCGGCGTCGAGGCCGGCGAGCCGATTACCCCGTACTCGCTTCGTCTCGACCATCCGCAAAGCTGGGTCGCGCGCTGCGCCCGCCGCCGCGAGGAGATCGTGCTCGACCTGCCCGCGGCCACCGCGACCGGCCCCGCCGTCGGGATTGGCCCCCAAGGTACCGTGCCGGGAACCCTCGGGACGCGCAGCCTGATGTTTGCGCCCTTGCTTGTCGGCACCCGCCTGCTCGGGGTACTGACCATCCAGTCGACGCGGGTGCGCGCCTACGCCGAGCGCGAGCGGGCCATCCTGCGGACGCTTTGTGCCTATGGTGCCATCGCCCTGACCAATGCCGAAGCCTTGGCGGCGCTGCATCAGGCCCAAGCCCAGCTGGTTATCAAGAACGCCGAACTGGAGCGCCTGGCCGCCACCGATCACCTGACAGGCCTCGCCAACCGCCTGTTTCTCGACCAGGTATTGCAGCGCGAATTTTCCCTGGCCTTGCGAAACGCCCGCAGCTTTGCCCTGATCCTCGTCGATGTCGACCACTTCAAGCAGGTGAACGATCGATACGGCCACCCGGCGGGCGACGCGGTGCTCGTGGCGATTGCCGACATTCTCCGGCAGCGCATGCGCGATACGGATGTGCTCGGGCGCTGGGGTGGCGAAGAGTTCCTGGTCATCTGTCCCGATACCGACCTCGGCGGTGTCGCCGTGATGGCTGAAACTCTGCGTGCCAAGGTGGCCGGTTTCAGCTTTCCGCTGGTCGGGCAACGAACCGCCAGTTTCGGGGTTGCCGCCTACACCTCGGGCGATACCCTGACCGCCATCATGGCCCGAGTCGACCAGGGTCTTTACGCCGCCAAGGGAGGCGGCCGCAACCAGGTGGTAGCCGGCCACTGAAGGTATTTTTGCAAGAGTACAACCTGGCATGGACGCTACTGTCATGCCCTTGGGGCATTGGTGGCGAGCATTTCTAGACTGTATCCGCGTATTCAGTGTTTCGCAATTCTGCGTTCCATCAGCTACAGCATCTGGACATATTCCTTGCGCCCCTCGTCCCCATCCGAGCTGTAGCCCCCCCAACTATCGAGAGTCGGGACTTTTCTCAGATAACCACCGTTATTATCTATATTAGAATTCGGTGATATGCTATTATTACCTTCTGTTCAGCATTAGAGGTTCCTTAATCGTCGGTAAGGCATATGCGCATTGCCGTGACTAGCCAGGACTTTACCCGGGTCACCGGGCACGCCGGACGTGCGTGCCGATTCATCGTCTTTGAAACCCGCGGCAATGACCCATTCACTAAGAAGTTCCCCCGGAGGACAAGATGGGCCTGATGACACCTGAGCAGTTTGAAGCCAGTCTCAAGAAACTCAAACCTAGGATCTTCATGAATGGCAAGCCAGTCCTTGACATCATGGCCAACAGAAACACCCGTACCGTTGTGGAAGCCAACAAGGCCAGCTACGCTTGGGCGCAGGATCCTCAGTATCAGGGCACCATGACCTGTTTTTCGCCCTTGATCAATGAGCAGGTCAATCGTTACACCCATGTCAGCACAAGCGCCGATGATTTATTGAAGAAGGCTGAAGCCGGCACCTTCACGGCGGAAATGCTGGGCACCTGCATCTACCGTTGCGTCGGATACGATGCGATTCACGCCCTAGCCGCGACGACCTGGGAAATGGATCGAGACCTGGGTACGAATTACCAGTCACGCTTCCTGGAGTTTCTCGCGTATGTGCAGAAAAATGACTTGTCCGTTGCGGGTGCCATGACCGAACCCCGCGGCAGCCGCAGCAAGAAGATCGTCAACTGGCCGGATCCTTATCTCGCGCTGAAGGTGGTCGACCGGAATGACAAGGGAATCGTGGTTCGTGGCGCAAAGATCAACATCAGCGGCGCATACGCATGCCACGAACTTATCGTGCTCCCACAAGGGGCACATTCGGAAGCCGAAGCCGATTATGCCGTCGCATTCGCAACACCTTCTGATGCGCCGGGCATCACCTATGTCTGCCAGTACTCGCCCTACTCGGCGGAACGCGATCAGGCGGACGATCTGGAAGAGTTGGGCAACCCCGTCTTTGGACAACGCGAGACGGCAATGGTGATCTTCGACAATGTCTTTGTCCCTTGGGAGCGCGTCTTCCATTGTGGCGAATTCAAGTATTCAGGCCGCATCGTTGGCCGCTTTGCCAGAACACATCGCATGACCTGCGGTGGTACTTGCAAGGTCGGGTTCATGAACCAGATCATTGGCGCCTCAAAGCTGATTCAGGAATACAAGGGCCTGGATCAGGTTCAGCACATCAATGAGCAAATCACAGAGATGGTGGTGCTAAGAGAAACAGGACGCGCCTGCGGTCAGGCAGCCGCCCATCAAGGCAAGGAAGACCCTCCCGGATCGGGCGTATTCCTTCCCGACGAACTGATGGGCAATGTAGCCAAACTGAATATCTGCGAATCTTTCTGGCGCGTGATGGCACTCGCCGGCGATATTGGCGGCGGCCTTGCCGTCACTTTGCCCTCGCTCAAGGAATTGAAGAACCCGGAAGTCAAGCAGTTCGTCGAAGAGTTCTATAGCTTTGGCTCGGACGAGCCGACGCTCAACATAATGAAAGTGCATAAGTTGCTACAGCACTGGACAGCCGGCCAGCATGGCGTCGGTACCTGGCATGGTGCGGGGCCACCGGCAACGCAGCGCATCGCCATTCAGAGAACAGTCAGCCTGGATCGCGAGAAGGACCTGGTCAGGATGACTTTGAATCTGCGCCCCAAGAACGCCGCAACCGCGTAGCGGCGATGCGGAATAGCGGCTAGTCGCCGTATTCGACAAGGACGATAGGGACGCACAATGAAAACCAACGTTTGCGGAATTGATCGCATTGCCCGGATCTCGATCGGCTTCTGCCTGATCGCTTGGGTCATCATGGATGGACCGCAGTGGAGTTGGGTTGGGGTTCTTCCGCTAGCGACCGGTCTCCTGGGCGTATGTCCGGTCTACTCCCTGATCGGCCCGGCGAAAACTTGCGTCTACAGATAGGTTGATGGAACCGTTGTCGCTGTTGTTTGCTCTCCGCAAATACCTGGAGCGTGGGACTGACACGTCACCATGGGAACGGCGGATTTGTACCCTATTGGTTGGCCGGGGCGCCAATCCGTCGGGGCGTCGGCGATACGCCACGCCCCGACGATATACCTCCGCGACTTATCAGTTACCTGAAGGCGTTACGGTTGCGGGCACTGCCAGCCCCGTGCCCGGCGTATGGATACCGTTTCCTGTCCCCGCACCTGCGCCTGCATTCGCGCCGTTCATCTGTCCGCCGTAGGGCGCCCCGGTCGGATTGCCTGTCCCAGGGGTATGAATGCGCGCCTGCGTAGCGGTTCCGGTGGTCAATCCTGTTCCCGGCGTATGGATTCGGCTTTGTGTCGCGACTCCGGTGGTGGTCCCGGAACTGGTTGGCGGTCCGCCCGCCACGCCTCCACGCCCGCCACCCTGACCGGCTGCGACGGCCCAACTGCTGACGGCCAGTGTGGCAATCAGTGCTGCTGCGAATTTGTAAGTCGATTTCATGATGCTTCCTTTCAGTGGATGAATGAAAAATCAACGACCACGAGCCATCCCGCGACCGCCGTTGGTACTTCGTTGCCTTGCTTCGAACCCGCTGCCGTAGGGAATGCCGCCCGGTCTACGAGTTGCGTTTTGTCGGCCCGGATCCGCGTCTTTATCGCTACGACGGTCTCCCGCGGCGAAGCGGATGTTCTCTTCGCGGCGAATCTCGCTGTTTTCCGAACGCTCCCAGTTAACTGTCGGTCCGTCACTGCGTGGCAGCGACAGGTTGAGCGGGTCAGGGGTGCCTGCCGCGTTGCCTGCCATCTCGCCAGTTGTTTGTCCTTCGGCCAGCGAGACGAACGTTGCCAGTGCGAATATCGGGAGTGCTCGGAGCAATGATTTCATCTCTTGAGGTGGTGATCTGGAAGACTTGTATGAGCATATTGGGCGGCTTGCGTTTCACCGCGATGTCCGCACCGCATCATTCGGTATCAGTGCGTTTCAGCCTGTTTCAGCGCCGCTCGTTGCGGTTACACTGGTTTAGACTGCTCGCATGAACATGGCGCCAAAGGAACGGGTGCTGGTCGTCGACGATGACCCGGCGTTGCGCGAACTCCTCGCGGAATACCTGACGGCCAATGGCATGAGTGTCGAGGCAGTGGGTGATGGCGTCGCCATGCGACGATCGATCGCCAACGCCATGCCAGCCGTGATCGTGCTCGACCTGATGCTGCCCGGCGAGGACGGCTTGAGTTTGGCGCGTGATTTGCGGTCACGCTCGAATGTGCCCATTCTGATGCTCTCGGCCCGCGGCGATGAAATCGACCGGGTCATAGGCCTGGAAGTGGGCGCCGACGACTACTTGGCCAAACCGTTCGGGCCGCGCGAATTGCTCGCACGTCTGCGGGCACTCATGCGGCGCGGCCACAGTTTGCCTGACATGCCAGTCGCCGCTTCGACTACCCGTTTCGGGTCCTTCGTCCTGGATCGCGCCGCTTACCGCCTACTGTGTGATGGCGAAGATGTCCAGCTGACCGGTGCAGAATTCGACTTGCTGAGCGCCCTCGTCGAACGTCCCAACCGCGTGGTTTCACGTGACGATTTGGTGACTTTACTCAAGGGCATTGATCGCGATCCGTTTGATCGCAGTATTGATATTCGCGTTACCCGATTACGGCGAAAAATCGAGACAAATCCGGCGCGGCCTGTCTATGTGCTAACCATCCGCGGCGAGGGCTATCTGTTCAATCCTCACGGCGAGCAGACGGACTAGTCCATGAAGTCAGGCAGACCCAGCATGGTTCGGCAGAACGCGTTGTTGCTGGGGTTGGTGTTTTTCTTGTTTGAGCTCATCTCCGCGGCCGTTATTTCAGGGTTCGTGGTCGTGCCCATTGCGAGTCGCTCGACGAATGATCTGGCCAATCTAATGATCATCTCCGCGCAGACCTGGAACGAATTACCGCCCACAACCCGGGGCGATTTTGAGCTGGAATTGGCTGAAAAGTACCAGTTGGCTTTGCGCGGCCCGACAAATGACCAAGTCCGAGCGGATGCCGAGAGCCCGCATTCTCTCTATCTGTACTTTCTTGAGCAGGCACTGAACGACAAGACCGGCACGACAACTCATTTGACCCGGGAGAACGTCGCCGGTGTCGCATGGTACTGGCGGCCAATAGGTTCAATTTCCGTAGGCTTGCCGGAGCGGCGCATAGGAGCGCAGCCCGTGGTCGCGCTCCTCGTTTTATCGGCCATCGGGCTGGTGCTCGCACTGCTCGTGGCCTACTGGCTGGCGCATCGACTGGTCGTGCCCTTTGCGCGTCTTGAGGCCGCAGCCAATCGGGTCGGGCGCGGCGAAATTCCACTCCCGCTGCCTGAAACCGGCCCTCAGGAATTGGCCGCATTGACAGCGCGCTTTAATTCGATGGCCAGCCAGGTGAGGCAGTTAGTCTCGGCAAGAACGACCCTACTCGCGGGCGTGTCGCATGATCTCCGAACACCCATGGCGCGCATGCGGCTGGCGTTGGCGCTGCTGGCGGAGACGCCGTCGCCCCGGCTGATTGCTCGACTGGAGGCGGATATCGACGAAATGGATCAACTAATTGGCAAGGTGCTTGATCTGGCCCGTGGGCTAGAGCCGGAAGACAGCGAAATAGTCGATGTTGTGGCGATGCTTGAGAGCCTGGTCGATGGAACCACGACCGGCCAAATCGTGATTCGGGCCGATGATCCTGACGCAACCGTCACAGCGCCTCCCTTGGCGCTCAAAAGGGCCGCAGGCAATCTTATCGACAACGCCCTGCGCTACGGTGAGGGCAAGCCTGTTGAGTTAGCAGTGAAGAGCGCTGTCGGCCGCTTGCGAATCGGTGTGCTGGACCGCGGCCCCGGCATACCGCCGGAGCAAATTGAGGCTGTATTCCAGCCGTTTCATCGTGTCGAGGTATCGCGCAGTCCGACGACTGGAGGTGCCGGGCTAGGATTGGCGGTAGTCAGGCAACTGGCCGACCTTTATGGCTGGAGCATTGAGCTTACGTCGCGCGACGGGGGGGGGCTAGAGGCCTGGCTAGGCGTCCCGGTCGAGTGACCCGCTGATCCCGCGCTTATTCGGTTACCCGGTCTGAAGCTGGGAAAACCGTCCCTCAACGGCCGAATACTCGCGTAAAATATGTCTTATAGAAGACTTGTGCCGATTGACTTGCCAATTCTTTTATGCGAGGTTTTTGTAGCCCACTTTTTTGAATCAAGGGATATTCGGCAGTACACGCCACAAAGCTAATTCGCAGGATCAAATTGATCACAAACAAAGGAAATACCATGTCTGCAAAGAAATCGAAGATTATCTACACCCTCACTGACGAAGCACCGCTTCTGGCAACCTATGCCTTTCTGCCCATCATCAAGACGTTTACCGCACCCGCCGGCGTAGACGTGGTTGGCAGCGACATCTCTGTGGCCGCGAGAGTACTCGCCGCATTTGCCGATTACCTCACTGACCAGCAGAAGGTCCCCGACAACCTGGGCGAACTGGGGCGCCTGACCCAGGATCCCGAGACCAACATCATCAAGCTGCCGAATATCAGCGCCTCCCAGTCGCAGTTGATCGCCTGTATCCGGGAACTCCAGTCGAAAGGCTACAAGCTCCCCGACTTCCCCGAAGAAGCGAAGACCGACGAAGAGAAGGCGATTCGCGCCCGCTACTCGAAGTGCATCGGTAGTTCCGTCAATCCGGTGCTGCGCGAAGGCAATTCGGACCGTCGCGCCGCCCCCGCAGTCAAGCGCTACGCGCGCAAGAACCCGCACTCGATGGGTGAGTGGAGCCAGGCTTCGCGCACTCATGTCTCGCACATGCGCCACGGCGACTTCTACCATAACGAAAAATCCATGACGCTGGACAAGGCCCGCGATGTCAGGCTCGAACTGGTCACCAAGAGCGGAAAGACCATGGTGCTGCGGCCGAAGGTTTCCCTGCTGCAAGGCGAGATCATCGACAGCATGTTCATGAGCAAGAAGGCGCTGTGCGCTTTCTATGAGGAACAAATGGAAGATGCGCGCAAGTCCGGCGTGATGTTCTCGCTGCATGTCAAGGCGACCATGATGAAAGTCTCGCACCCGATTGTATTTGGCCACTGCGTCAAGGTCTTCTACAAGGACGCTTTCGCCAAGCATGGCAAGCTGTTCGACGAACTCGGCGTCAACGTTAACAATGGCCTGGCCAATCTCTACGAAAAAATCTCCCACCTGCCCGAATCGCTGCGCGACGAGATCCACCGCGACCTGCACGCCTGCCACGAGCACCGCCCGGAGCTGGCGATGGTGGATTCGGCCAAGGGCATTTCCAACCTGCATGCGCCCAACGACATCATCGTCGATGCCTCGATGCCCGCCATGATCCGCATCGGCGGCAAGATGTGGGGTGCCGACGGCCGGCCGAAGGACACCAAGGCCGTCATGCCCGAAAGCACCTTCGCCCGCATCTATCAGGAAATGATCAATTTCTGCAAGACCAATGGCGGGTTCGATCCGGTAACCATGGGCTCGGTGCCGAATGTCGGCCTGATGGCTCAGCAGGCCGAGGAATACGGCTCGCACGAAAACACCTTCGAAATCTCCGAGGACGGCGAGACCCGGATTACCGACATCGGTAGCGGCGAAGTGCTGCTGGCGGAAGCAGTCGAACAAGGCGACATCTGGCGCATGTGCCAGGTCAAGGACGCGGCGATCCGCGACTGGGTCAAGCTCGCCGTGACCCGCGCCCGCAATTCCAACACGCCGGCGGTGTTCTGGCTCGACCCTTATCGCCCGCATGAAGCGGAACTGATCAAGAAGGTGAACACCTATCTTAAGGATCACGACACCACCGGTCT
>Ga0172379_10006527_pt1 | contig 15558 bp, 12 predicted proteins | sample GrowelOW334metaG_FD_119756 | JGI IMG/M metagenome (GOLD analysis project Ga0172379, IMG submission 119756) | Groundwater microbial communities from an aquifer near a municipal landfill in Southern Ontario, Canada - Groundwater well OW334 metaG | ecosystem: Environmental > Aquatic > Deep... | reverse complement strand
TTTTATTTTTTATATTTTGCATCTTTTTCAAGTACAATAATTACAACACTACAAAGCATCCAAATTTTTAATTTCTCCGCCAAAGGCGGATCCGCCTCAGGCGGACAATTTTTAATTTTTAATCAAATTTCAATGAATAATTTTTAAATTTGGGATTTGGGATTTTATTAGAAATTAGATATTACCACCGCCTTGGCGGGGTCCCGCTGTAGCGGGAGAAATTGGGATTTGCAATCTTTAATCCTACGGATTAAAGATTGTCATATATTTCTTGCACATCATCCTGATCATCCAAAAGTTCCAAAAGTTTTTCATAGCTCTTTTGCTCTTCTTCCGAAATAACAGCTTTTTGAAGCGGAACATAGACCAATCCCGCGCTTTCTATTTTCAATCCTCTGCTTTCCAAATTTTCTTTCACTCGTTGCAATTCTTCCGACTTCACATAAAGAGTCAGAATTGAATCGGCATAATTCGTGTCTTCTGCTCCCGCTTCGATAGCTTTCATTTCCATTTCATATTGATCCATATTTTCTTCAGATGAAACACTAATGCCTCCCATCAGTTTGAAAAGAAAACTAACCGATCCGGCCGGCACGCCTTTTCCCCCATTTTTCGTGAGAATAGTTTTGATTTCTCCCAACGTCCGGTTTTTGCTGTCTGTCGCGGTTTTTATCAGCATCGCCACTTGTCCCGGACCATAAGCCTCATAAATCACTTCTTCAATTTGTGCTCCATCTTTTAATTCACCCGTGCCACGCTTGATGGCTCGTTCAATATTTTCCTTTGGCATATTTTCAAAACGAGCTCGGTCAATTTCCAGACGCAATTTGAAATTAGTTTCCGGATCGCCTCCCCCTTCTCGAGCCGCAATGGTAATAATTTTTCCGTGCTTAGTGAAAATTTTGGCGCGCTTAGCGTCGTTGATGCCTTTTCTGTGCTTGATTCCCGCCCAATGCGAATGTCCTGACATAAGTGCGGAGTTATGAATTAAGAATTATGACTTACGAATTAAAACTTATTATTAACTAATGATTCGCTCTTATTTGTTTTAATTAGTTCTTCCTTCGCGAGTTCATATTAACATTTTAAAAGCTGACTTTCAAGGAACCATCATCAAATCAATCTCCGCTTGACATCATATGTAGTTTTGATCATATGGCCAAAACTACATATTTATTTTTTAAATAAACTTTGTTATTATTTTATTCATCCAATAATTTACCCCTCCCGTGATTTTTTGGATAAAACTTTTGTTTTCATTATTTTTCTCTGAAAAATTAATAGGATTTATCCCATTAAAAATCCCTTGCGCAATTTTTTCCGCCATAGTTGAATTGTTCAAACTATAACTAGCCACTACGATATTTTGTTTTGGTAAAATATTATCAATTGATTGTTTGCCGATATATTCTTGAGGAATAATCAGATCGGAATCTTTTATTTTCATAATCGCGCTAGCCAATTGAATATTATTATTTTCAGTAGGTTTTGGTTCAGCTTTTGCCAGTCGCGTAGTATTTGGCAAAGCAACTTTTTTCCAAGCCCACTCCGTTCCTGTTTTTTCATAAACCTCTCCTTCCTTCACCGTTTCTGTTTTTTTGTCATATTTGGTTTTGGAAGCAATTTTTCCGTCAGGATAACGGAGTTCCACTTTGGTTTTTTTATTATTCAACGCGAAATTGGAAAAGTTCCTGCTCAATATTTTCTTTTCCCCCGGTTTCAAAATAAAATCTTTTGAGATTGGATGGTTATATAAATTTTTCCAGCCTGTTGCCACGCTCCAATCTTTGAGATTCACTTTTTTCTTGGACTTGTTCCAGACAATAATATTTTCAGTAGTAGTATCTTTTCCCTTCGGATTCGGCACCAAACCGATGATTTTTACCGCTTTTTCCGGAAATTTTTCGACTTTAATAGTAAACTCTTCAATTTTATCTTCACTTCCACCTGAAATTTTCGCTGTCACCCTGTACTTTCCCGCTTTTTCATATTTATGCCGAGTTTTTTCTTTATAGCTTTTGTGCCCATCGCCAAAATCCCAAGTAACTTTGGCGGATTTTTTATTAGTACTCACTTCAAATTCAGCGTAAGTATTTCGATAAACTGTTTTATCTTTTTTAATTTTAGTTTCTATTGGTTCATCAAATTGATTTTCCGCATTTGGAGTGATGGAACTTGTCCATTTCCATTTCGCTCCATCGAAACTGTATGAGTAATTTTCTTTAGCGTTTTCAGAATATTTTACGCTTGAGATAGGATTTTCATCCTTTGGATTATAAAGATACATTTCATCTCCACCTGAATCATTTAATGCGATATTACATTCATCAGACTCTTTTATAGCAAGGTATTCGTTAGATTTTATTTTTATTCCTTCCAAATCACAAATATTCCCTCCTTTATCCTTTAATTTCCAGTCCACAAGATTCATTTCTTCATCGCTAAAATTATATAATTCTACAAATTCCTTTTCTCCATCTATCGGTTTTGGTAGAAGTTCGTTTATGCGTATTTTATCTGAATAAGTAGTGGGCTTATCGTCCCCGCTAAAATTTTCATATCCCGGAGTTCCACCTGAAATATAACTTTCCTTCCAATTTGTCTCTTCATTTCCTTTATTTAAATCAATTTTTTCTAATGTTTTTCCATTATTATATGCTCCCCAAGATTTTTCATAAAAACCTTCCGCAAAAAATGTAACGCACCCATCCTGACTTAGATGAATAGTATCTCCTTGATAAGATAATTCTAGTATTGTATCAACAATTAAAGAGGTAGTTGCTGGATAGTCATTCTTAAAATTATTTTCATTATCTGCTAAAACTATAAATTCTTTTGAATTAATTTCAATATTTTTGTTTATTTGATGACAATTTACATACTTAATTCCATCCTTACCTAATACAAGATCTTTTTCATCAATAATTCCAAAATCATTTTTTTGAATTTCAATTTTATTTTCTGAATTATTATAAAGTTCAATCCAGTCGCTGTGTCCGGTATTAGTTCCTTCCGGATCATACATAATCTCAGAAATAATCAAATCGTCTTCAGCTAAACAAATTTCTCCAAAACCAAAAAATCCTGTCGCGAAAAACAGGACAAAAAATAATTTTTTATAATTTAAATTTTTACCATGCCTTACGACAGATAAATCTTCACCCGTATTTTTTTGTTTTTATAAAAAAGCTTAATTTATTTCGTCGTGAATTTCTTTGCGAATCATTTCTCCCAACTCATTTGATTCTTGCACTTCCACTTTTTTCTGAAGAGTCATAATTGTGTCTTTGATGCCATAAGGATTGGGAACTTTTTGAAATTCAAATCTTTCTTTTTCAGCCGCGGTTTGGATATAGACATCGCCATAATTGAACATCGTTGGCAGAAAACCGTGGACTTCGGTCGTCACATCCTGAATTTTTTCCAAATTCAATTCGCTCACATTCCTGGCAAACAATCCCCTCTGTTCAATGTTAACAATTCTTTTGTTGGTCACCACCCAAACGTCAAAATAATAATCAATCCAGACGAAAAACGCATAAATCCAAATGAAAAGCGCGAAAGTGACCTGCAAAAAATTTGCCAGAGCCCTAAAATCTCCGTCTTCCAAAATTGGAATGAAGGTCGGCGAAATAAAAAATCCTCCCAGAAAAATCAATGCCATAATGAAAATGATAAAAAATTGCTGAAGAATATCAAACCAATGACGATGAACAACCATTATTATTGTTTCTTCGTTTTTTATTTCTTTGAAATGATACTTGCTAAAATCTTTCATTTTATTTTTTTCTAAAGAATCGGGGCTAAAATCCTGTCAAAACGCAGAGAATAAAAAAGCGTGATATCGGACAAGAAAAGCACACTCGCAACCGCAACAAAGATTACCAGAGTTATCGTCGCAGTCGCTTTGTTATATGAATAAGCCAAAATATGAAACACGATGAAAATGCTGGATAGAGCAAATCCAATCAAGACAACGACGTAAGCGATATTTAATATAAGAATCATTTTTTATTTTATACTAATTTTGCTTGCTGTTCAGGAGAAAATTTATATCCCAAATGTTTGAAAGCATTTTCCGTCACCACTCTTCCGCGCGGAGTGCGAGCCAAAAATCCAATCTGAAGCAGATACGGCTCATAAACATCCTCAATGGTTTGCACTTCTTCCATAGTGGCCGCTGCAATTGTTTGCACTCCCACAGGTCCGCCATTGAATTTTTCAATAATGGTTTGGAGAATATGCCGATCAGTCGGTTCCAATCCTAATTCATCAACATCCAGCATTTTCAAAGCATCTTCCGCAATACTATGATTTATAATATCAATATTTTTGATTTGCGCAAAGTCTCTCACTCGTTTCAAAAGCCGATTGGCCACGCGCGGAGTCCTCCGGCTGCAAACTGCAATCTTTTCCGCACCCTGATCATCCGTTTTGATATCCATAATCCGGCAAGAACGCTGGATTATTTTTTTGATTTCATCTTTATCATAAAAATCCAACCGATGCACTGCGCCAAATCGATTGCGCAGTGGATTAGAAAGTGAACCCAGCCTTGTGGTAGCGCCAATCAAAGTGAATTTCGGCAAATCCAATTGCAGTGTTCGCGCCGACGGACCTTTGCCGATAATAATATCCAACTTGTAGTCCTCCATCGCCGGGTACAAAACTTCTTCAATGGTTTTGTTGAGCCGATGAATTTCATCAATAAAAAAAATATCGCCGTCTTGAAGATTGGTGAGAATAGAACCCAAATCTCCCACCCTTTCAATAGCTGGGCCGGATGTGGTTTTGATGTTCACCCCCGCTTCTTTGGCAATAATATTAGCCAGAGTAGTTTTTCCGAGTCCAGCGGGACCATACAGCAAAACATGCTCAATGGATTCGCCTCTTTTTTTGGCCGCATCAATAAAAATTTTGAGATTTTTTTTGATTTTTTCCTGTCCGACATATTCGGAAAAATTCTGCGGACGCAAAGTGTTGTCCAATTTGATGTCCTCTATTTTTTCGCTTGAATTCGTTATCATATATGCCCATTATAGCACCATTTGACAAAACAAAAAAACTATGCTAGTATCTAGAGTCATCCTAAAATGACCTGTTTTTTGAAGATGGTTGGCGCAAATCTGTAGACACTTGGGGGTTACTATCTTTTATCCTCAATATTGGGAACTTTATTGCCAAGATATGGGCGTTTTGGTCTGCCCTGCACTATTTTTTCTGAATATAATTGAAACGATTATTTATTTTTAGCAATGATGTTTCGGAAAAAATAGCGTGGGGCCTGCTGGGGCGTTCCTCGACACTGTTCCTTCCCCGAGATCCCTGTATCTCGGGACTGTCTACAGATTTGCGCTAAAGAAATTGACATAAGTAACTTTAAAACTTGGAGGATTTTAAAATGGACTTCGTAGATTGTTTATTTTTTGGTACTTTCAGCATCATTGTGTTTTTTGCAGGTGCAATTCTTGGATCAAAGAAAACAAAGAATAATTTTTTTGCGGATCTTTCTGCCGGCATAAAACCGGAAGATGTGCCCCAAAATAGACCTAGCGTTTTTACTGGCACATTCGAGATACGCTTCGTAAAAAGAGGAAATATACAAAGCATAACTTCAATACCAAAAACAACTAAAATACTCATTGAATAGGAGGGAATAAATTGGCTAAAGAATATCACATTAAAGACCCAAGTATAAAAGAATCAGTTGCGAAGTATTATCCTGGCTTTAATTTCAGCACCCCGCTGACTTACAGGCAGATGAGGGGAATTGTTGAAAGTCTTCCGGGAAAACAAAGACTGGAAGAAATTAAAAAACATTTTCCTGAATTTGATTTCAAAAAACCCAGGTTTTTCTGGGAAATAGAACAGGTAATGAACAAACTCAGAGCCAGTCAACGCCTAGAAGAAATCAAAAGCAAAGGATTGACCGAGGGGACACCTATCATAAGTGAAAAACAAGGTAGCGGGATAATAAAGAAAATTTCCAGCGACGGACATCTTATTCTGGAAGGCAGAAGAGGATCATTTCATCCGGCCTGCTGGGAAAAGGTTTAATTTTATTTACACAAAAGATAAAGAGTGAAGAAAAAATCCTTCACTCTTTTTTAATTTCAAAAAATTTGTTTTTCCTAAACTTTACAACTTGATAACTTGATAACTTTCTACTCAATGGTTACTCTCTGCACTTCTTCCATTGTCGTTTCTCCTTCCAAAACTTTCACATATCCGTCTTGTTGCATTGTAATCATTCCGTTTTGAATCGCTTTTTCCCGAATTTCAAAAGACAATGCATTGTGAGCTATCAATTCCTTGATATCCCTGTCAATAACCAAAATTTCACTCACTGTCGTCCGCCCTTTATATCCTATGCCATTGCATTTTTCACATCCTTTGGCTTTATACACAAATTCCACCGGCGGAACAACTACGCCTGATTTTGGAGAAACAGTTTTTACCAATTTTTCTATCGTATCTTTGTCGGCTCCTTCCAGTTTTACTTTCACTTTGCATTCAGGACACAATTTTCTCACCAATCTCTGCGCCATAAATCCGCTAGCCGCCACCGCCAAATCATCAGTGCGGAGCCCCATATTGATAAGCCTCGGAATAGCTCCGGGAGCATCATTAGTATGAAGCGTGGAAAAAACAAAGTGACCAGTGAGCGCTGATTGCACTGCAATATTAGCTGTTTCATTGTCGCGGATTTCTCCAATCATAATCACATCGGGATTTTGACGCATCAAAGCGCGAAGAGCTGTCGGAAAAGTATAATTGGCTTCCGCGTTCACTTGAGTCTGCAAAATTCCTTTTAACTGATATTCAATCGGATCTTCAACGGTAATTATTTTTATATCTGGTTTATTGATAATTCCCAACAAAGAATACAGTGTTGTAGTTTTTCCTGATCCGGTTGGCCCGGTATTGAGAAAAAATCCATTCGGTTTTTGAATTTCGTGAAGAATTTTGTCCAAATTTTGTTTTCGAATTCCTAAAACATTAATATCCAATGCCATTGCAGATTTATTGAGCAAGCGCATAACGACCGTCTCTCCATAACCGCCTAAAATTATAGAAACACGCACGTCTGTTTTCACTTCTTTGATATTTTTATATGGTTTTTCGATTGCAATAGTGAAACGGCTATCTTTCACACCCCCGCGAGTTTCCGTTTTGAATCCACTCAATATTTTTATCTCTCCCAAAAATGTCGGGTATTCATTAATTGGAATTTTGGCGATAGTTTGCAGAATTCCGTCGATACGAAAACGAATCAGCACTTCGCTTTCTTCCGGTTCAATGTGAATATCTCCGGCTTGGAGCAATAATCCCGCTCCAAAAACATACCGAATGACATCTTTTTGATTTGATTCGTTGATTAATTTTTCCAGTTTAGGAAATGAATCAATATTTTTTGAAACTAATTCCAAATCAGTTTCCGTCACTTGAATTGCCCGTGAAAGAGACTGCTCCATTAATTTTTCATAAACATTTTCCAGAAATTCAGCTTGCCCGGTCACACTCCAAACCTCTTCCATAGAAGTTATTCCTTCCAACGCTTTCAGGATTCCGTCTTGCGCCATCGTAATAATTCCATCCTCCAAAGCTGCTTGCATAATTTCTTCTTCTCCGCCATTTTCCATAATCAATTTATTTACCGCTTCAGTAATAGTAAGAACTTCATAAATTCCCAACCGTCCTTTATATCCCAGATTGTGGCATTTTGGACATCCTTTGGCGCGATATAATTCTTTGATGTCTTTCGGAATTTCCACTTTGGCTTTCGGAGAAATAATGGCTAATATTTTTTTGAGGGAATCAACCGTTTCTTTGGCAGGAACATATTTTTCTTTGCACTCAGGACAAAGTTTTCTGACCAACCGTTGCGCAATAATCGCGTTGATAGCCGGAGCCATTATATTTGGTTTAACCCCAAGCTCAATAAATCTTGGGATAGTGGCCGCTGAATTGTTGGTGTGAATAGTAGACAAAACCAAATGTCCCGTGAGCGCCGCATTAACAGAAATATCGGCCGTTTCTTCATCGCGGATTTCTCCAACCAAAATAATATCGGGATCTTGGCGCACAATCGCCCGAAGACCATTGGCGAAAGTATAGCCTCGGCCTTTGGAAACTTGTGTTTGGGAAATTCCGACAATTTCATATTCAATCGGATCTTCCACGGTAATAATTTTTGTGTCGGGAGCGTTTAATTTATTTATCAAAGCATAAAGAGTGGTAGTTTTTCCTGATCCGGTCGGGCCGGTCGTCAAAATCATTCCGTTCGGTTTTTCCACTTGTTTCATCAGCTGTTCATAAGCCAATCCTCGCAAACCCAAGTCCTCCACTTTCATCATCACATCAGATTGATTGAGCAAACGCATAACAATACTTTCTCCATATTTGGCGGGAATAATATTAACACGAATATCAATTCTTCCCGGCTTGTCCACTTTCCCGGGAATAATTTGAATGCTGTTGCCTTCCAGAGTTATTGTGAAATGCCCATCTTGCGCGATGTCACGCAAATTTATTTTCATATGGCTCATCATTTTTATCCGAGACACAATGAAACGATAAATATCGGGAGGAAAATCTCCAATATCTTGCAGCATTCCGTCAATGCGGTATCGGAGTCTGACAATTTCTTCTTGCGGTTCGAAATGCACATCACTGGCTTTCATTTTGATAGCGCCGGACATAATAGTATTGATGACTTGAGTAGTCGGTATTTCTCTGATTCTTTTTTTCAGTTCTATCAAATCTCCGAATTCTTTTTCAAAGTCTTCCAAATCTTTTCCGGAAAGAGACATATGCATCATATCCAGATTTTCCAACAACGATGCGCCTTTGTAGCGTCCCCAAAGTTTTGCAAGTGAAGAATGTGAAGCGACGAATTTGTGAATTTCCCATCCATTTTCCTTGGTGAGCCTTTCCAAATAATCAAGCATTTCCTTGTTGACGGGATCTGCAACAGCCATGCGGATATTTTTTCCGGTTTTTTGAAAAACTCCCACTTGATATTTCAACGCATCCTCTTCGGAAATAGTTCTGATGTCATCTCCATTAACAGGAAAAATATTCAAATCAACATAGGAAAGATTATTTTCTTGGGCTGTTTTGGCAGCTTGCTCTTCTTCAATGTGATGACTCATCTTGCTGAGAACTTTTTGCGTCTGCTCCGCTTTGACAGTTGAAGATTGTAATGATTTTTTTATTACTCGTACCATGCAGCCATTTTACATTATTTTTCGCTGTTGAGCAAAAATAAAGGCGCCTCTTCGGCGCTTTTGTAAAATAATAATGAATAGGGCTTTCGCGTTTGACTACGACAATTGCTTTTCGTAGGCGCGATTATAAATTTGTCCGCCGTCGCGCCGAGCAGCGGATTGGCGGAGGCAAATGCGAAAGTCCTATAAATTTTAACTTTGCTTACATATTTTCTGTCTCGGCCGTTGATTGCCCAAGCGAGTATGATTATTTTAGTTCGAATGGGCGTTTATTCGAATGTGCCTTTTCGTTAAGGCTTTTCGCATACCGCTATTCGCATGCCAATTTTTCCAAAACCTCTTTTTCCGCTTCAAGAATATTTTTGTCAGTTATTTTAAACGAGACGCTTTCATTTTTCACTTCTGCTCCGATTGAAATCGCAAATTTTTTCGCCGCTTCCACTGAAGCAAATTTGGCTAGTCCCGCTATGACATTTTCTTTTTCATTATAAAGCACCAAGAAAATTTTTCCTTCAGAATAATTGTCTCGGATTTTTTCCAAAACTAAAGGTATGTCATTAATATTGCTACGGCTTTGCACGAAATCTTCAATTCCCACCAATGACCAAGCCAGTTTCCTTTCTTCATCCCAATTCATTCTAGCCATCACTCTTCCCCAGAGTTTCAAAATATGCAACGGCTGAGTTTTATATAACCAGCGGATTATTTTTTGCTGATCCGCTCCCTTTTCCATCAGCTTGCTGGCGATTTCCATTGAACGCGGAGTGGTATTTTTTCTTTGGAAACTTTCCGTAGCGCTGATAATGCCTGACAAAAGACAGCTGGAAATTTTATCATCCACCAAAAGTGGATTTATTTTTTCCATCATTTCATAGAGCACTTCCGCTGTTGAGGACGCAGTGAGCATCACAAAGTTTATCTGCCCGAAATTCTCATTGTCCGCGTGATGATCAATATTCACCACCGGCACTTCGAAAAAAATATCAGGATTCTCTTCGAAATTTTTTCCCATCGCCTCTTTGTCGGGACTGTCCAAAGTGATGATCAAATCAAATTTGAATTTAGCGGGAACAAAAGAAAAATCTCTCGGATCAATCGCCCCTCTTTGCGGAGTAATGATAATTTGCATTTCTTCTTCCAGCTGTTCGGTTTTCACTTTCAGAATTTTATTATATTTCGTGTTGAAAGATAAAATAAAATCGCGCGTACCGGCGACATTGTCAATAATCGTTTGCGGGCGAGGAAGAAAATAAAATTTTTCTGCCGAATTGTATTCATCTCGCAACACAAGCGTGGAAGTGATTCCCATTTTTTCCAGAAAAAAATAAATTGCCCATCCTGAACTGATGGCATCGGACCCGGGATTTTCAGGAAGAAAAATCAAAACATTTTTTGCCTGCGCGAGAAGGCTTTGCAATTGTTGGATCGGTTCCAGAGACATAAAAAGTAATTATTTGAAAATTAAGCAGTATTATAAGGTAGCAAGGTTTGATTTTTGTGTCAACAAAAAGAAATTGCTTTTTTTGGTGAAATTTTGTTAAATATAGACAAGAGATGGGCGCCTATTGACTAAAAAGTCATTTGGGTGTATAATAAAACGTTTGGTTAGTTCTTTGTCTTAAAACTATATTTTCCCTTGTATAAGGGAAGAAAGGAGCATAAAATGAACAGATTTTTTGGTTTGTTCGTGGCTGTTGTTTTGATTTTTTCCGTTGGATGTGCAGGGATGAGTCAACAGGATCTGAACAACAGGACTGCCAATGCAGGTATCTGGTCCGCAATTGGAGCAGGCGCAGGCGTGGCGGTTGGAGCGCTCACCGGAGGAAAGAACGCAATGGGAATTGGCGCAATTGCTGGTGGCTTGCTTGGTGGAGCTTTGGGGGCAATGAACACTCCAAGCTCTCAGTATCAACAGCAACAGAGCCAGGTCGTTCAACAGTCAACATCAGGAAACCCAGGCGTTGAGTTTGCATACGCATCAGGAGTTGCCCGGAGAAAAGCAATTGAGCAACAACTTCTGCAACAAAAGGCTTACAGGGAAGGTCTCGGAGACGCTTACTATTATACAAATGGAAGCAACCGCGGCAGGATTAGCCTGGACTTATGGGATCGTCCTTAAAAGTTTCTCGCGGTGAATTGGAGTCAACTCTAGTTCACCGCATTTTTATTTATAAACTATTTTTCATTTTTATAATTTACTGCTAGCATATCAATATGAAAACTTTTGTGACTAAAAATTTAAAAGAAACCCAAAAGTTGGGAAAAACCTTTGCGCAAAAAATGAAAGGCGGAGGGATTTTGTGTTTGGAAGGAAATTTGGGAGCAGGAAAGACTACTTTCACACAAGGGTTTTTGAAAGAATTGAAAGTTAAAGGACCATACACAAGCCCTACCTTTCTTGTAATCAAAAATTACAAGAAAAAAATCCCAATTTCCAAATCCCAATTTCCAAACAAATTAAAAAATAAAAAAACAAAATTCCAAAATATTTATCATATAGACACATACCGCGTAAAGGCTAAGGATATTTTAAATTTGGGATGGGAAGAAATAATTGCTGACAAAAATAATATAGTCATCGTCGAATGGGCGGACAGGATAAAAAAAATAATTCCAAAAAAATCAGTTTGGTTGAAGTTTGAATGGGTGGATAATCAGGAAAGGAAAATAACCGCTACTCTTGCCAAACAATAATTTATGTGCTAAAAATAGTATTACGTATTAAATTATTATTATATTGAAGTTATGCCTATCAAAAAATCCGCCAAAAAGTACATGCGCGTTTCCGAAAGAAAGAACCTCCACAACAAAGAAGTTTCCGGAATCTTTCGCAATGCCGTCAAAAAAACCCGTGAAGCCGTCACTGGAAATAACTTGGAAGAAGCCAAAAAGTGGCTGAAAACCGCCATCAAATCTTTGGACAAGGCTGTAGCCAAAAATATCCTCAAGAAAAACACCGCCGCCAGAAAGAAATCCAGATTGAACAAAATAGTGAAAGCGCTGGCTTTGAAAAAATAATCTTGCAACATAAAAATCCGCCGATGAGGCGGATTTTTTTATAGAAAGAAAAAGTTATACACATTTCACTTTCTCCATATGGTAAAAGTGAAATGTTTTCCAATACTGCTATTTTTTTATTTGAAGATTTATATTTCTGTCACCAGTTTATCCAACGCCAGAACCGGATTAATTTTCCCTGTTTTTATTTTTATATCCATTTCTTCCATTTTTTTGTAGACTTCTTTCATTTTTTCCAGATTGAAATTTTTCAGTTGCGCCATGGTTTTTTTCACCACAAACGGATGCAGTTTCGCCAGCTTAGCAATTTCATTATAATTATAATTTCCCTGCCAAAAATATTCTCCCACTTTCAACATATTTCTGAATTGATAAATATACATAGAAAAAATGTAGTGTGGATCTTCGCCTTTTTCCAGTTGTTCATGAAGAAGTTTCAGGGCGGTTTTTTTGTCCCCGCAAGAAATCGCCTCAATCGCATTGAAAATATTGGAATTGATTTTGGCATTCACCAAGCTCTCAACATCTTTTCCTTCAATAATTCCCTCGCTTTTGAAATTCGCCAGCTTTTTTATTTCTTGTTCTATAGAAAAAAGTTCTCCTCCGGTATATGATATCAACTTTTCAACAGCTTCTTTGGAAAAAATAACTTTTGGATTTTCTTCTTTGGTTTTTTTAGCAATCCAGTTGGCTAATTTTCCCACATCCATTCTGGGAAATTCTTGTTTTTTGCTTTTCTCAAAAAGCAATTTGAATAATTTGTTTTTTTCGCTGATTTTCTTTTCTTCCCAAAAAATCACCACCAAATCCTGATCTTCAAAAATATTTTTGTCTTTTTTCAAGAAATTCAAGGTTTTTTCAGTCACTTCGTCTTCCGCAAATCCAATCAAATTTTTCAAAATCAAAAGCTGCTTTGAAAAAAACAATCCTTTGGAACTGATGGCTTCGCTGATTTTTGCAAAATCAATATTCTTTTTTTCTTCCTTGAAATCAAAGACAACAAGACCCGATCCAGTCGGGTTCTTGCTTAAAAATTTATTTTTTATTTCCAGAAGCTTTTCTTGAGACTGAAAAGTTTCTTCACCGTAGAGGAATATAACCATAGATGAGTTATAAAGTTATCAAGTTGAAAGTTATCAAGTTTTTTAATCTTTGCAACTTTATAACTTGGAACTTTAAACTAGTTTACCGGCGTCCATTTGAGCGCTTGCCCAGGTTCCAAAACATCCACCCAGACTTGTCCCGGAACAAATTTTATTTCTTGGCCTGATTCATTATAGAAAAACAATTTACTGTCTAATTTTGATTTATCTTTTTTCCAGGTTCCGGCAAATTCTTTTCCGTTCATATAATAATGCGCTTCTCCTGAATCAGTTTCGTCGTACCATGGATCGCCTATTTGAACATTGTTATATTGTTCTCCTTCCACAATTTGTCCGGACTTGGCGAATATAACTACCACATTTTTTGGGGCTAATCTTTTTCCGTTATTGCGGTCAGTATCAGCAACTTTTCCCCAAACGCGAAGATATGAATTTGTTTCTTTGTCATAATCATATTCAGCCGCAAATGGCCCGGCATAGGCTACCCGCAAATGTCCACCGGTTGGCCTTTCTTCCGCAGCCACCTCGTTTTGATGAGGATATCCGGCAAATTTATTTTCCAATCGATAACCAAAATCTTTTGCTCCTTCCAAAATTTTTGCGAATTTGGCATATCCCGTGTCCACTCCCCGCATTGTTCCGGTCGCTTCTTTCCGATAGCAATACGCCACCGCTGATTTTCCTCCATCACCATTGCAATTCATATTATCAATCACGCCTTCATTCAGTTTATCAATGGCATAATGCGATCCACCCCAATGAACAAAAATCGCATCCAATCCTTTGGCAAGAGCAATGTAATCGTGCCGAGAACTTCTCATTGAGCCGACATCATCAGGATTTCCGCAAACATATACTCCCATCAAACGTGTAATTGAAGCCGTGATAACAGGCATTTCAATCACCATATCAGCATCGGAAAATCCGGCCGCCGGACGAGCGGAAACATCTGCCGGCTGCATCACCGCTACCGGGCGGCGATTCCAATTTTCACAAGGAAGTCCGGAAATCGGACTCACCGGGCCCGTATTTGAAATGGCTTCTGATTCAGAATTTCCGCCATTAATTTTAATCTGCTTCACATTTTTTGAACGAAGCATATCTCTTCCTTTGGTGAAATAAAAAATTCCCCCAACAACCGCTAGAATAATAATGACTACGATAACCTTTTTGTTTTTTGCCATGTTATTTTTTTATTTATTAACTACCCACTAATATACAAATCTTTTACGAATCTACTAATATTTTTTATTTCTCATTTGTATATTTGTATTTGATTCGTATATTGGTGGTATTTTTTATTTTTGACACTTAGGACAATAAAACGCGCTTCGTTGTCCCAATTTTAAACGCTTTATTATTGTACCACACTTCGGGCATTTTTTTCCAGCTTTTTTATAAACCTGCAGAACTTTTTGAAAATTTCCCGGCGCGCCGGCAGTGTCGCGATAATCAGAATCCGATGTGCCCCGCATTTTTATGGCTTTCTGAAGGACTTTTTGAATAGCTTGGTATAATTTTTTGGTTTCTGCCTTAGAAATTTTTCCGGATAATCTTAGTGGCGAAATACCGGCTTCAAACAAAATTTCACTACGATAAATGTTGCCAATGCCAGCAACCAATTCTTGATCCAACAAAATTATTCCGATAGGTCTGTTGGGTTTTTTGGAAATTATTTCCTCAAATTTTTTCAAAGTAAATTCCTTGCTCATCGCGTCCGCGCCCAGCTTTTTTATTTCCGGCAGATTATTTATTTTTTCCGTGTCATCCAAAACTATTTTGGCAAACTTCCGCATATCGGAAAACTCCAAAGTATACCGATTCGAATCTACGAATGCATGCGAATCTACAAACTTTTTATTTATATTATTTTTGAGATTTTCCTTTTGAGATTTGAGATAAAATATATGATGTATATACTGATTAACCCTGTCGCTAAAATAGTTTGTAGCTTTTGAATTTTTTGATTTGGAATTTATTTGGGATTTGGAAATTTGGATTTGAGATTTTATTAATAGATGTCCTGTCATTTTAAGATGAATATATAAAGTTTTCCCTCCAGACAAATCAATAAAAAGATTTTTCCCAATTCTTCTGGCGCACAGAATTTTCCGGTTTTTTATTTCTTTAGTAAACTTGTCTGCCGATGAGGCGGATTTTCCATTATTTTTAATCGTTTTCGGCCAATCAGACCAAAAATCGACGAT
>Ga0172379_10006526_pt1 | contig 15560 bp, 16 predicted proteins | sample GrowelOW334metaG_FD_119756 | JGI IMG/M metagenome (GOLD analysis project Ga0172379, IMG submission 119756) | Groundwater microbial communities from an aquifer near a municipal landfill in Southern Ontario, Canada - Groundwater well OW334 metaG | ecosystem: Environmental > Aquatic > Deep... | reverse complement strand
ATTTTTGGCAGATAAAATCAGGCCATAAATTAGGGCTGTAGCGAGATAGGTGGGGGAGCCAAGAAAGAGGGGTGGCTTGGTTTTGTAGATATGTTTACCTAGTAGGGCATAGATGGTGTAGGTCAGGTTGTAGCCCATAATGAGGAGATTGCCAGTGGTACTAGAGGGAGAATCTGTGGCACCAGTAAAGAGGGGAGCAACAACTAAGATGGTAGAGCCAAGGAGGGCGAGGGCCATACCTTGCCACTCCCTTTTGCTCTGACGCTCATGAAGGAACCAAATACCCCCAAGGGTAATAAAGATAGGACCTACGGAACCAAGGAGCGAAGCATCTAGTGAGCTCGTACGTGCGAGTCCCTCGTAAAGCAGATAAAGAGGGATGGTGATACCTAAAAGCTCTATAAATAGTACTTTGATCAGGTAAGATATCTTTGGTTGCTCTTTGAGATAGTACCAAAGAAAGATGGGAAGAGAAATGATCCCGGCAGCGAGGAAGCGAAAGTAGAGATATTGGAGTGGAGAGATGATGTCCAAGGCTGGTTTGATAAAAGGGAAAGCTACGCCCCAGATGATAACAGTAGTGATGAGGGCTATGTAGGCTAGTTTGCGTTTGGTGGTCACCTAGTCACTATCGCAGTTTAGTAATGACTTCGTCAAGGGGGAGAGTGATTTGCTCACGGGTAGCTAGATTTTTGAGGGTGACGGTATTGTTTTTGACTTCTTCTTCACCGATGACGATGGCAAAGGGGATAGTTTTTTTGTCAGCGTATTTGAACTGTTTGTCGAGTTTGTCGGTAGGATCTGGGTAGAGCTCGGTGTTGATGCCTACACTCCGCAGGGATTGTGCGACCTTCAGGGCCTGGCCCTGAAGGCTAGGGTAGAAGATGGTGACGAGGGCGGTAGTTTTGGTTTTGGCAGTAGGGATGAGGCCGAGCTGGTCGGCAGCTTCGACGGTGCGATCAAACCCAAAAGCAATGCCAGTAGCAGGGATTTTCTGTCCGGTGAGGCGCTCCATCATGCCGTCGTAGCGCTCTCCACCCCCAACTGACCCTACTGCATAATCTTCGATCACTATTTCCCATATAGGGCCTTGGGAATAAGAGAAAGAGCGGGCCAGGGTGGGCTCGAAACGGTAAAACTCAGAGCTAAAACCGGATTTTTCTAGATAAGTAATGATTGTGTTGATGGTTTCGTCAGGTTTGATATCCATGACTTGCTGAAAATATGATTTGGCGGTTTCGATTGCAATGCCTTTTTTGACCATGTCTGCTATGACGCCATCTTTGCCAATCTTTTTGAGTTTGTCGATGGCGACGATAGCTTCGTAGGGAATACCCTTCATAAGATCGCGATTGTTAAAGATGATGACCGGTTTTTTGAAGCCAATTTTCATATAGGTATCTAGATTTTGGGTGATGACCTCGGCGTCGGCGGAGGCATCTGCAACCCCGAAAATATCGAGATCAAACTGGGTAAATTCGCGGTAGCGACCTTTTTGGGGTTTTTCGGCCCTAAATACTGATTGAATTTGGTAGCGGCGGAAGGGCATAACTAGCTCGTTGAGATTGTTGGCGACGTAGCGACAGGTGGGTACGGTCTGGTCGTAGCGGAGGGCGACTTCGCGCTCGCCGTTGTCGGTGAATTTGAAGATGAGTTTAGAGTCTTCGCCGATTTCGTCTTTGAAGATGGCATAGGGCTCGAGGGTAGGGGTCTCGATAGGTTCATATCCCCAGGCCTCAGCATTTTTGATCATGATGTTTTTGACCCACTGGCGCTTGACGGCATCTATGGGCAAAATATCGCGGAAGCCTTTAAGTGTTTGTAGGTTTTGTTTTTGCATACCATTCATTATAACCTCCTTTTATTTATAAACCACTGTAAAAAACTATTTACATTTGGGAACGAGTCTCCATCCCTGATAGTAGATATGAAGTAAAAATCCATATTGGCAGCTTTGGCTGCTATTTTGTCATTTTGTGTATCTCCAACATATATAGACTTTTGGGCATTAATTATTTTCTGGGCAAGTAGTAGTGGTTCTGGACTTGGTTTTTCTAGAGTAACGTCTTCGAGTGCCACAAGGTTGTTTGCGGAAAAGTAAGATGTGAGTCGAGCTAATCTAATTGCCTCGAGTGCTTCAGTCTTTGGACGTCCTGTAGCTATCGCTATCTTGTAACCCATCTTGATGAGTTGTTTGAGAAAGTTGGGTTTAATGAGACATTTTTCTTTCGCGATGAGGCTGTTTGAATAGTTGAATGGAGGGGTTTCTTTGTAGGTATCAATAAACATCTTTGAGCCTAAATAGTAGGTTTGGAAAACTGAAAATATTTGCAGGAACTCTTGACTCTTTCTATCAACTGGGAGCATTGCCTTCGCTATTTTTGACCAATCACGCTTTAGCCTATTTTGTTTCGCAAGTGCATAAAGGACGTACGTAACATCCCAGTCATTATTGAAGCCAGGGATAGCTTTAATCTCGTCTACATCACTAGCTTTAATGGTCTCTTTACCTAGAAGATAATTGGCGGTAAGGACTATAGCCTGACGGTATGACTCAGTGACGTCTATCAAGACTCCATCCATGTCAAAAATAATACTTTCTTGTTGTGAAACAGAAATTTTTTTGCATACCTCTATAACTTTGGTGTTTTGTGTTTGAGTGCCGACACTCAATCTAAATGCCTTATACGAGTCGTAGTATCGTACGATGATCGATTCGTTTAATAGAGCTTTTTTTAGCTCCTCATAGTTGCTCTTGACCTTTATAAAAAGAAGGTTTGCCTTAGATGGATATACCTCAAATCTAGGAAATTTTTGTAACTCGCACTTTATTCTCTTTCTTTCCATAACTATTGTTTTAGTTACTCTCTTTTTCCATTCATCATCACTCATGGCGGCTATTCCTGCTATCACGGCTGCTGAATTGACATTGTAAGGTGGCTTAATTTTGAGTAGTTGCTCTACGAAAAATGGATTCATAATTCCATATCCCAGACGCAGTCCAGCCAAGCCTGCCCATTTGCTAAGTGTTCGTAGCACAATCAGGTTGGGATATTTGGTTATGAGAGGAACGACTGTTGAGCCTGAGAACTCGAAGTACGCTTCGTCAATAATTACTATCTTGTTTGTACGTAGTAGTGTTAGGATCTCATCTTTCGATGTGGTGGTTCCTGTGGGGTTGTTTGGAGTACAGACTACGATCATTTTTACTTTTTCGTTGAGCGCTTTTTTAATGCCAGTCATATCTAAAGAGAAATTTGCTAATCTGGGAACTGAAATAATCTTGCCTTTATTCAATTTAACTAAGACTTCATACATCCCAAAAGTCGGAGGACAGTTGATTACTTGGTCGTCTTGATCAAGGATGAGACGGAATAGCAAGTCCAACAACTCGTCAGATCCTGAGCCAACCATAATGTTGTCTATTGAGATACCAGTGTATTTAGCAAAAACTGCCCTCAGTTGCTTATACTCTGAGTCTGGGTAGAAATTGAAGAGACCAGCAGCGGCTAGCGCTCCAATAACTTTAGGGGAGCAACCAAATTGATTTTCACCGGAATCGAGCTTGATAGGCCTTTCCAATTTTTGGTTTATATCCCACAAAAATGGCACGGCAACATAGGGCTTCATTTCTGCTATGTCCTTCCGAATGGTTGTTTTTAAATTTAGATTTTTCATAGTACTTCCTTATTGCCTCTTATTGCAGCAGATAGCTTGTGAGCTGGCAGACCCTCGATATCAGCGTAGGTATCAATGGTTTTTTTGATCGAGTTAAAACCTTGTTTACTTACCTGTTGGAACTCGATCCACTTGCCGAAGTTGTCGACTGATAATGAACCAAACATTTTGGCTGACTGACCAGTTGGTAATACGTGGTTAGCTCCTGTAGCGTAGTCTCCGCCAGCTTTGCTGCTCCAAGGTCCGATAAATACCGACCCTGCATTTTGTACTTGAGCGGCTAGCGCTTGTGCATTTTTTGTGACTATTTGCATGTGCTCTGGCGCATACTCGTTGCTTATCTTAAGAGCCTCTTTGAGTGTCTTAACAATGATAATTGCCGAATATTCTTTGAGTGCGGCTTGGATAGTTGGCGCAGTATATAGAGTGGGTAAAATCCTCGAGATTTCCTCTTTGACTGCTTGAGCCAATATTTCGGAGTTAGTGAGCAATATGGCTGCTGAATCAGGGCCGTGTTCGAGATCTGTTATGAGGTCAGCCGCGATCCAGGTTGGGTTTGCTGTCTCGTCTGCAATAATGAGATTTTCTGATGGTCCAGCAGGTAGGTCGATAGCAGTACTTGGGTAGACAAGCAGTTTGGCTGCGTTGACGTATTGGTTACCGGGTCCTACTATTTTGAGCACTTTACTTACTGACTCTGTGCCATATGCCATAGCGGCAATTGCCTGAGCCCCGCCGATTTTATAGACATTTTTGATACCAAGTTCTCGAGCGGTAACCAGTACTTCAGTGGGGAGTACTCCATCCTGATTAGGCGGAGAGCAAACGATGATATTTTTGCACCCAGAGGTTATTGCTGGGAGAGCGCACATTAAAAGGGTAGATGGGTAGTTGGCCCTACCACCAGGGACGTAGACCCCCACGGATTCGAGTGGTCGCCACTGTCGCCACACGCTAATCCCGTTATTGCTAACCTTGGATTTTGCTGATAGAAGTTTTTTCTGCTCCTTACACACTCTAGTAATGTTTTTTCTTGCAACCCTAAATGCTTCGAGGAAGCGTGGACTTACCTGTTTATAGGCATCTTGAAATTCTGCCTCAGTTACTTTTAGCTCAGTAACTACCGATCCAAATCTGGCAGATATTTCGCGTACTGCTTGATCTCCTCGCAAACGTACGTCTTCCATGAGAGGGGAGACTATTTGCTTGATTTCCTCATAGCTGGCACTGGAACGCATAAACAATTGCGTTTTTTGACCAGAGCTCATTTCTTGGTAGTTATAGATGCTAATTGTCATATTCACCCTGATTGTTTATAACGAGCATGTTTTGTGAACTAAGAATACGGGCTTTGGGATTACTATCGGCGAGACGAAGCCAGTTGGCACCTATCAGACTATTACCAGATTGGACGATACCGATAATCGCAGGGAAAAATCTCATTAGTGCTTCTAGTGATCCTTTGGTATCATCGACAACATCTTCATCCTCTGGACCCAATGTATATTTAGCAATATATTCGGTGTCGGTAAGTATTTGTTGTCCAGTCTTGCGAAGAGTTTCGGCAAGAGCGGGGAATCCTCCAGCATTGAATGAATTAATTAAGTCAGTGCGATTAGGATTTATAGCAAGTTCAACGGTACATTCGCCTCCACCAAGTGCGTAAAGTTTGAAATCTTTGCGAAGTGAGTCAAAACTCGGATATTTTTGTTTGATAGCCCACTCGACAAGCTGATTGAGGGGAATAATACCCCAGACAGCTTGAGTAATGGGAAGGGTCAGAAACTTCATCACATCTTTGGTAAAGACTACTTCAAAATTGCCTTGACCTATCATTTTTTGACGATCTACTGCGACTAAACCTGGATATAGTTTAGCTAACAAATCCATGGATGTAGTACCCAGCTTTTCTCCTTTGGCCACAAAAAGAGTGTCCTGAGGAGGAAGAGACCTAATTGTATTGATGGCAGTTTCCATTTTGAGTGTCATTTTTCCTTTTTATTAGTGCTTTGGTAAGGCGGGAAGCACAAAAAATCCCGCTTGTGGCGGGATAGGGAATCGGTACAAATCAATGAGAAAAGTTACGCGAAACTACCCGCCTGAGAGAGGTGGGTATGATGAGATGTGATGGAAGTCGCTATTTGTTTCATGTTTGCATGGTACCATGATGATATGGGAGATGTCAATACGCGTATATGCTAGGGTTGCACCCTCACTTTGGTATCTGCAAGGGAACAACCCTGAGGGAAAGTCATTTTTTGAGTCTGGAGAGGGCAGTAAGATATCCACCTTTGCCGTGATGGAGCCAGAGGGCGCAGCGGGTCACGGTGGTAGTAGACACACCTACTTGCTTAGCGATATCTAGGTAGGGGACTTTTTGATTGAGGAGTAAAACTATTTGCCAGCGCTGACTGATATCTTCTAGTTCCTTGATGGTCATGATGTCGCGGAGGAAGTTGGCAAGTTCCTCAGGAGTTTTGAGGGTACTAATCGCCTGGATTAGATTCTTTATATCAGCCGTGGGGTATGAGTCGGTCATGAGGGAATTATACCTTAATGAGTGATAGGAGCTTTTTGTCGAGAGTGAGGAGGGGAGATTTGAGTTTTGCGGCAAGAGAGAAATATGCAGCATCGTAGAAAGAAAGATTGTGAGTCGCAGATAGTGATAGGACGGTATGATAATTGATTGGCATTAAGCTAATCTCTAAGTTAAAAAATTGCTTAAAAAGTTCTATAGCCTGAGAAGATGTTAATCTCTTGGATAGAATGGCAGATTTGAGGCTATTGCCAATTTCAAATGGAAGGATGATCGGGGCGATGAGCACTATTTTATGATGAAGGTGTTCTGTAATTACTTGTTCATGTTCAGGTTTGATTTTTTCGTCCACCATCAGATAGGAGATGATCACCGAAGAGTCGATCACATACTGTTTGGGATTAGTACTTGTGGCCATAGTGTGCCATTTCTTTAATTTCCTCGACGGAGAGGTGGAGGTTGAGTGATTTTCGTAGCTTAACAATTTTTTTTGCTGCCTCTAAGCGGGAGTTTTTGGTTGTGTTGGATTTTTGTTTATGGATTTTCTTGGTTTTGTAGCTGTAATTTGCTGCATGGCGAATGGCCTCGCCAAAAGAAACGTTCATGGTCGCAGCGGCATCTTGGAGAAGACTTTTTGTTTCGTGATCAAGTAAAATCTGAGCTCGTTGGTTTAACATACACATGTAGCATACACATGTTTTAAAATACTGTCAAATCTTTAGATCTCTCGACTTCGCCCCTGATGACAGTCATTCTGAAATAGAGGCGGTCTGGGTACGCATGATGACAGTAGCGGTGAGTTCGTTGTGGTCGTCAGAGAGGGCGGTGTAGATCACCGTGTCGCCGACACTGAGGTCAGTGGATTCGATAGTGCCGACAGAAGATTTGTAGATTGTCTTTGTAGTTGTGTCTACAACCTGGTCTTTGTCTTCTAGCTTGAGAGTGATTGAAGTCTTGCCAATTTTGGCAATCGTGCCTAAGCCAGATGTTTTCTCGGGTGCCTTGATCGGGTCGATACTGACAATGAGGCGACGGCCGGTAAGTGTGTCATCTCCGTCTGGGTAACCGATGGCAATAATATAGTCGTCGATACGAATATTTTCGGCTTTGATGACTGCATTGCCTGGTGAGCGGATAATATTTGTGTCAGTACCTAGTTTAATATCTTTTTTACCATCTTTGTCTTGCATGATGAGGGTATCTTTGATGATATCTTTGACAACTCCCACGTAAGCGCGAGGACTGCGAGGGGGCATAGAAGCTTCTGTTTCTTTGTCTAGATTTTCAATGATCTTTTTCTTCAGGTTTTGAGTGATCTCGGCGTCACTGGCTGAGGAGGGAGAGGGAGAGGTGGTAGAGCTTGAGGTAGGAGAAGGAGATGCTGCAAAGGTTGGAGTGATATAGACTGTAAGTGCGATAAGAGGGATTAAAAGGTATTTTTTTTGCATAGGGTTTTTTGAAGGTTTTACTCTATCACAACTCAGCCGTTGTGTATACCGCGGTGACCGTACGTTCTATTTTGTTGCCATCATTTTGATAAATGCTGACTTTAATAGTATTGGCTCCTTTGATAAGGGTAACGTCTTGGCTAAAGGAACCAAGATCATTGGGGACTATGAGGTATTCGCCTTTTTCACCTAGAATAGCGATATAAGTATTTGGGAGAGTCTTGCCGGTGAGGGTTAGTTTGGGTTCGGAGAGGACAGAATTGTCGGGAGTAGTGAGTTCGAGAAAGAGTTCGGTGTTCTTTTTCTCTGGTTCGGGTTTTTTAGATCCGGTAAATGACTCTCTGGTAGGGAGCTTGATAGAACGTAGGGCATAGCGTGCGCGCAAAACGCCGCCGGTAACGATGAGGGCAAGTATTAGACCTATAACAACTGCTACAGTGATTTCTTTTTTAACTTTCATCTTGAGCGTAGTGTAACTCAAACAATCTTGCCAGTAAAGGACTGTAAAGAGGGAGAGGAGCGTGGTATCATAGATTCCTATGGATATAAGCTATCTTAAGGGTGCTAGTTTTAAGATTAAAGCTAAGAGTGGAATGGTGGTAACTGACACTTTGGCTCTGACTATTTCCCACAAATTGGGGGGAGAGGATTTTGTCATAACTCAGCCTGGTGAATATGAGGTAGAGGGAATCTCGGTATTTGGATACAAAGCAGAAGACAGCAATGTTTATGTAATTCAATTTGAAGATATTCGCGTCTTGTATTTGGGGAATTTGACCAAGCCGCTTGGGGAGAAAACAATCACTGATTTGGAAAATATTGATGTGGTTATAATCCCAACTGACACAATGCCAGTCAAAGAAATAGGGGAAATTATCTCTAAACTCGAGCCTTATTATGTTTTGCCATACGGCGAGATGACAGAGAAATTTATTGCGTCTTACGAGCATGGTAGTCGGAGTGTAAAGAGCCTGAGTTTGAGTAAGGTAAGTCTAAACGAGGATTTGACGGAAGTGATAACGTTCGAGTAGTGGTAAAATCAGATCATGGCGATACAAAAGGTTCCCCCACACAGTGACGACGCAGAAAAGTCGGTTCTAGGTTCTATCCTGATTGATAAAGATGCGATTGTTCAAGTTTCTGAGTTTTTGCAGCCAGAGCATTTTTACCAAAATAAACATGCGGATATTTTTGAGGCGATGATTAAGTTGTTTGAGTCGCGTGAGCCAATAGATCTCGTGACTTTGCCACAAAAACTGAAATCAATGAAACTGCTCGAGGCAGTGGGCGGAGTGAGCTATATCTCTAGCTTGGTGGACGGGGTGCCGAGCTCAGCTAATATTCGCCACTACGGCGAGATCATCCAGGGATATTATACGAGACGTAGGTTGATCGCTGACTCGTCCTCGATGATAGAGATGTCTTTTGATGAAAGTAGCGATATCTCTGGAATCCTAGATAGTGCCGAACAAAAGGTTTTTTCGTTGTCGCAGTCGAGCACGAAACAGGGTTTTATTCCAATCAGATCAGTTCTATCGGAAAGTTTTGACCGATTGGATGAGCTGTCGAAAAAATCGGGGACGCTGCGAGGTGTGCCATCTGGATTTACTGATTTAGACAATTGTTTGGCAGGTATGCAGGACTCAAACCTACTTATTCTGGCGGCGAGACCAGGTATGGGGAAGTGTGTGTCTGGGGATACTTGGATGACCGATCCAGATACCGGTGAGCGAATGCGGATGGATGAGTTTGTTAAAATTGGTAAAGGTAGAGTTTTGAGTATTGATAAGCAATGGAAACTAACAGCCAGTGACCCTAGTATCTATTTGAATGATGGAATTAAGCCTGTTTGGGAGGTGGTCACTGCACTAGGCAATAAACTAAAAGCTACTGCTGTACACCCACTGCTGACAATGGATGGATGGAAGCGGGTTGAAGAACTTAAGGTTCATGACCGCATTGCGGTCCCCCGGACGCTCCCTGTTTTTGGTAAATCAAAGTTGGAAGATTATAAAATAGCTACACTTGCATACTTGCTTGGCGACGGTGGTTTGACAAATAGTACCCCTAGATTTACAAATGGCAATCCAAGAGTGAGGGAAGATTTTGCTAGTTGGGCTAATCAATTTGAAGGTGTCCTCGTAAGCAATATCAGTTCAAATGGTAGAACACAGAGCATGTCGATCACTAAAAACTCTGAATCAAGACATAAAATAAATAGCGTGACGCAGTGGTTACAGCAACTTGGTCTTATGGGTAAGGGAGCACTAGAGAAATATGTTCCTGAAGAAATATTCACTTTACCTAGAGAAAAAATTGCCTTATTTTTAAATAGGCTATATGCCTGTGATGGAAGTATCGTGATAGATAGAAGACAGAATGTGAGGCTGAGCTATGCATCTAGTTCATATATTATGGCTGAACAAGTAAAACATCTATTATTGCGTTACGGGATTTTGGCTAGTTTGAGAGAAAAATCGATCAAATACAAAGAAGGCAAGAGGATTGCATACAAAGTAGAAGTTTTTGGAGCAAAAGAAATTGTTACTTTTATTAAAGAAATTGGTATTTTTGGTAAAGAGACTAGGTTGCAAGAGGCGCTAAAAATAGTAGAGGCAAAAAACAGGGTTGTAAATTGGACACATGATACTTTGCCGATGTCTATCTGGAAAGTGATAAAAGATGAAATGAAAGATATAAGCTGGGCAGATTTGTACAAGAAGATGAAAAAATCTCCTGGTTACAATATTCATGTTGGCAAAAGACAGTTGCGAAGAGATACGGTGCTTGAAGTGGCTGAAGCCATAAACTCGGAATACTTACGCCAACTCTCGCAAAGTGACATATTCTGGGATACTATTGTGTCAATTGAATCTAAGGGTAGTGAGCAGGTCTATGACTTGACGGTCGATGATCTACATAATTTTGTCGCTGGAGATATCTTTGTACACAATACGGCATTTTCTCTAAATATTGCTCAATATGCTAGTGTGGTGGCCAAAGTTCCTGTTGGCTATTTTTCCCTGGAAATGAGTAAAGAAGAGCTTGTTGACCGTATGCTTGTCTCACAAGCGGATATTGATGCTTGGCGACTAAAGACAGGCAAGTTGACGCCGCAAGATTTTGAGAAATTATCAGAGGCGATGGGAGTACTAGCAGAAGCTCCGCTCTATATCGACGACACCCCGGGTATCTCGGTACTAGAAATGAGGACAAAGGCGAGGAGATTAAAATCCGAGCACAATGTAGGACTGATATTTGTCGACTATTTACAACTAGTGAAAGGGCGTAATCTGGAAAATCGTGTGCAAGAAGTGGCGGAGATCAGTCAAGGGATGAAAAATCTTGCGCGCGAGTTGAAGATCCCGGTTGTAGCCATGTCACAACTATCGCGTGCAATAGAGAATAGGGGAGCAGGGAGTGCCCCACAACTATCTGATCTGCGTGAATCAGGCAGTATAGAACAGGATGCCGATGTGGTGATGTTCCTTTACCGCGAAGATGCCGAGGATCTCTCGACCGTGAAACTAAATATTGCCAAACATCGAAATGGGGCATTGCGCACGATAGACCTGAGGTTCAAGGGTGATCGAGTACGGTTTTACGGGGTGGACAAGGCGCACTAAAACTAGTCATTGCGTCGAAGATAATTCACCAACCCAATTCCTACCAATGCGCTGAACGCTCCAGAAATTGCGGCTATGATTCCTAATTCGGATGAATTATTTAATAAGTCAATGCCTTTATCTAGATTAGTTGCTAAAATATTTGATAAATTAGGACTTAAAGAAGATAGTGCTTCGAAAATTTCTATGCCAAAATTACTATTTGAGATGGATTCGAGTGCATGTCCACCAAAGTAGATTGCGATGGCAGAAGTTTCGAATGCAGCGGCAGCTCCAGCGGTAGTAGCCTCAATTGTTTCTGCGGTTGTAGGCATTCTAATTTCCAGATCAGGCATACGAAATTTCATATGTGAGGCATCTTATACTATAAGATAATATAAGTCAATGTGTGTACGGGCAAATCCTAAAATATATCATTATTTCCAGTCTTTACGCTTAGCATTTAATTTTTTAATTACCGCGTCAGCGAGTTCTTCCTCTGTGAATCCTGCATATGCTAGAGTTGTAAGGAGTTGTATTTGCGTGTCGGCAATTTCGGATAATATGTTTTCGGGTACAATTACTTGATCTCGCCACTGTCTTCTAGGCAATTCCCTGACGACTTCCCATGCTTCTTCTTGTGTATGATAGGCGAAGCTTAAACACGCTTTCCAATTTTGGGTTAGTGGTTCTAGTAAACCTTTGTCTACTCTGGCTTGTTGTGCCTTTAGAACTTCGGCCATAAGAGATGGTGATTGCTCAAGGAAATGCCAGAGAATCGCTTTAAGAATACCAATATACTGCATTCGTTTGTTGATAACTTCTGGTTCTCTTTCTGTTGTTAAATCTTCCGTGTAAGTTTTTTCTAAGTTATCAGTAACTAGATGAAGATAACTAAAAGCTATTTTATTGTCTATAGCTGATTTTGCAATCCACCCAAGTTCAGGATCTACAAATCGGAATGTTTTGTGTACTTTATTAAACCAATCTCGGTTTTCGTCCATAATTGATGGGAGCGTGTAGTGATTTCCAGTTTGGATTAGAGGCGAATTAGCGAAGATGTTTGTCCAGGTGATCATTTTTCCATCAACGAATGCTGATGATCCAGAGGCTATGGTGTGGTTGGGAATGTCTATTGAGTTAAGCGAACCAAGTTTTCCAACATAGATGATAGTATGACAGTATTTTGAAAGTATCTCAGTCAAATGGTAGATAATATCACCCCAGAAACTAAAAGTTACTCCTACAAATGCTACTTTTTTTGATCCAATTAGTAGTTGTTTCCATTTAATTTCATCATTTCCATTCCAATTGTCTTCTCCTACAAGTACTTCTACATAGCCCAATATGATTATGTCAGTCTTTGTAAAGTCAGTTGGGAAGATTTTATCTAGCGTTTTTCTGATTAGAGTTTTGTCTACTGTATCAGTAGTGACTTCATATCCTATATGTTCGTATATCTTTTTATAGTTATCTAGGTAAGATTGACCAGGGAAGCAGTATAGGTGGCCCACTTTTCCAATAATTTCTGCTGTAGGTCGTTTGTAGTTGAAAAGCTTGTCATTTTTTTCGTATTTAGAAACACTTTTGTTTCGGTCGTATTTTGCATGAATGTGAATTTTTTTAATGTCACTGTTTCGGAATAGACTGTGAATTTTAGATTCACAGTATTTTTTAAGTCGACTGTGTTCCATTGTATGTGACTGATTAGTGTGAGTATTCATAATCTGGTGCCTAGGGAGAGACTCGAACTCTCAAGGTCATTACAACCACGAGTTTTTGAGACTCGCGCGTATACCATTCCGCCACCTAGGCTACGGGGATATTTTACCTGAAAAACCAGAGAATGATAAGCAAGAGGATTTGGGGGGCGAGACCGTCAAGCATGCGAGGGATAGAGAGATGAAAAGAGTGGTGGAATTTGTTGACTGGCTGGAGAAAGGTAGGTTCCCATTTGAGGAAATTACGGGGGGCCTCGAGGAAATCGGGGAGGAGACCGAGAAATGCTCCCCAGTAGGGCGCAGAGGTGAGGAAAGCGGAAAGAGAGGTAAGACGCGGAGGATAGAAAGCAAGTACAATAATGCCGGCAAGCGCTAAATCGATAATTCCGTGGATCAGGGCAGTTTGTCGTTTTTTACTCCCATTGCCAAGACCCGTACCGGCATCCCAGTGGGGGACTGCATCTTCTAAATAGTGTGACAAGAGAATAAGGGGAATAGCCAGGTATGGATTGCCAATTTTTGTAGCAATGACGGCGCCTGTTACGGCATGACTGATTGAAAGCATGGGGTAAGTATAAAGTTAAATGTTCATCAAGTCTATAAAGTTGGGCCGTGATACAATTTCTCTATTATGCTGCCAATATTGTTTAGTATAGGACCGGTGAAGATTTATAGTTACGGAGTGTTTTTGGCACTGGGTTTGTTTTTGTCACTGTATTGGTGGTGGAAGATGGGACGTGACGAGCATTTTGAGGAGATTGCGTTATTTGATGGTTTCTTTTTGGCGGTCATCACTTATTGGGTAGCAGGTAGAGCTGGATACGTACTCATGCACCTGAGTGAGATAGGGACTTTTTATAGATCTCTCGCAATTCTCGCCTACCCAGGAATAGATGTAGTGGTGGGAATGGTAAGCACAGCAATATTTGTTTTTTTGTTTGCGCGGACAAGAGACTGGCAAGTTTGGAAAGTGGCAGATGCGTTTGTGGTTGCGCTATCGCTCGTTTTGACATTTGGATCGATCGGGGCAATTCTAAACGGAACGAGCCCCGTTTGGCAGGTAAATGTATGGGGAGCTGTCTGGGCGTTTACGCTTTTTATTATTGTGTCGAGAGTGAGAAAAAATTTTCGTTTTTATAGTTGGTACAAGGGAGAGTCGAGTATGGCACAGGAAGGACTGGCTGGTCTAATCTTTGTTCTTGGGGTTGGTGTTTATTATTTGGTAGTTGGTTTTATGGATGTGCAGTGGCACTCGATTTTGGGACTTGTACTAATTTTGGTGAGTGCTTACTCGATAAATAAACGGGTAGGTAGACGAGAGAACACTTTGTGGGGTAAGCTAAGTAATATTATAAGGAGAAAATGATATGCAGTACCCAAGAAATATTTTGCAACCAGTGCTCGACTATTTAAAAAAGTTAGAAAGCGACCTACTCCATCGTAAGCGTTCATTAGCTAAAGAAGATCCTTTTGTAGATACAAGTAGGTTAAATGATAATGCTAGTGACGATACAGAGGCTGCAGAGCAAGATGGACACGCCCAGTCGGTGGCACTAGGCAAGGAAACAGGTGAGGCGCTCAAGCGAGTGCGAGACGCTATGAAGAGAGTGGACGATGGCACCTATGGTAAATGTATAAAATGTGGCGAGATGATCAATACGGACCGACTAGGGATAGACCCCACGGCTGATCTGTGTGTGGCTTGCGCGAAAAATGCTAAATAAGGGAGTTTCGTTTGGTTTGTTTAGTGGAATACCGACTTTTCTGATTGGAGTGGTTCTTTTGGGTCTAATAGTATATGCAGGGAAAATGCGGGAATTATGGGGGCGAATTGGGATCGGGTTTATCGTAGCCGGTGGGACTGGGAATCTGGTAAATAGAATGCTACATGGAGGAGTGGTAGACAATTTGTCATTTTTTGGGTTGTTTTATAACAATATTTGGGATTATTTGATTGGAGTTGGTATTGCTATATTCGTCATTTCGAGCTTAGTCGAGAAATCTAAATAAGAGATCCCTCCACTACGGCCTCGATGACAGTGCTATATAATGATTCACATGGAAATACCCGTAATTTTTGAAGATAGTGAAATAGTCGTGATAGATAAGCCGAGTGGGATAGTGTGCAATCGGGCCGTGACAATCAGTGAACCGACGCTACAGGACTGGTGGGACTCTCGCTTTAGCGAGATGTTAAAAGTCTATCAAGTTAATCAAGTAGTCAGTGAGGACGAGAAGTATTTCATCGAGAGATCAGGGCTCGTGCATAGACTAGATCGGGAGACGAGCGGGGTGATGGTGATGGCGAAGACTGCACCCGCGTTTGTGAGCCTGCTTAAACAGTTCAAGGAGCACAGCGTAAAGAAAGAGTATCTCGCCCTGACCCATGGCTACTGGAACGCCAGAGAGGGCGATATAAACCTACCGCTCGCTCGTAGACGCGATGATAGGAAGAAGTTTGGGGTACGGGAGGACGGACGCGAGAGCATAACGCACTACGAAGTTTTGTCTGAGTACACTTCTTGGGAGTTCCCCAAAGAGTTAAAGGTGGACGATAGGGGCTATGTCGGAT
>Ga0172379_10006525_pt1 | contig 15563 bp, 16 predicted proteins | sample GrowelOW334metaG_FD_119756 | JGI IMG/M metagenome (GOLD analysis project Ga0172379, IMG submission 119756) | Groundwater microbial communities from an aquifer near a municipal landfill in Southern Ontario, Canada - Groundwater well OW334 metaG | ecosystem: Environmental > Aquatic > Deep... | reverse complement strand
GATATCATCCAGGAAAAATACAGCATGCTGGACCGCGTCGCCGAAGGGAAGTTCTTCGATTTGTGCGATAAACGCGGAGTGACCTTCCAGGCCTACTCGCCGCTGGAACGCGGAACGCTTACCGGAAAGATCACAAAAGATACGAAGGTCGACCTCACTTTGGCCAAAAGCAAGATCAAGTGGTTCGAAGCGGAGAATCTTCCGAAAATCGCCGTGCTCGGCGAGAAATGGGCACCTCTGTGCAAAAAATACGATTGCACCATGACCCAGCTGGTAATCGGCTGGACGTGCGCGCAGGGCAACGGCAAGAACGTAAACGCGCTTTGCGGCGCGCGCAAACTTCACCAGATTGAAGAAAACGCGAAAGGCGGCGATGTAGTCGTTTCCGCGGCGGATATCGCATCGATGAGGAAGGACGTTGAAGCTATATCTTGATGGCGTCGCGAAGCAGACAAAGGGCTTTAAGCGTCGCATGTTCGCGGATTTCGTTCCGCGTTCCCTTGAAAAAACAGCGTTCGGCGGAAACGAAGCCGTTCACATACACGCCGACATACACGAGGCCCACCGGCTTTTCCGCGGTGCCACCGTCCGGCCCCGCGATACCGGTGGTTGACACTCCGGCATCCGCTCCCGATCGCCGAGCAATGCCTTCGGCCATTTCCTCTGCCGTTTCAACGCTGACGGCTCCGAATTGCGCAAGCGTTTCAGGCTTGACGTCCAAACGGGCTATCTTCGAATTATTGGAATAAGTGACTGCGCCTTCCAGAAAAAACGCCGACGCGCCCGCCCAATCGACCAAGTGCGCGGAAACGAGTCCTCCGGTACATGACTCAGCCGTCGCGATAGTGAGTTTTTTCTCTGCCGCGATAGCCGCAATTTCGGCCACGACGGATTCAATTTCAGATTTCGGCATGCGTTTCCTCTGTTCCTCCTTTATGTCCCCGCTTACTTCAGCTGCGCAAGAGGGGAACTGAACAGCCACCGGACTGCCTACCGTACATTGAATGCCGCATTCCCCTAGGTCACGGCATTTTCGCCCTTTAAAAATCTTTAGCTTTCCCTTCTTGCACAATTTCAAATCATGAGGATATACTGCTGTTATAATTGTTATAACAGTGATAGCTGAAGGAGGCTTACTCATGATCAGAAGAATCGCGATGATTCTGCTAGCGGCGACCGTCACGGTTTCTCTCACGTCGGCCGAGGGCCAAAAAGACAAATTTCCACGGGGCGACGTAACTTTCGTCAACCCGAACGCCGCGGGCGGCGGGAACGACCTCATCATGCGCGCGTTAATCCCCGGCATGAAATCATCGCTCGGCGTGAACGTTATTCCGGAAAACAAGCCGGCTTCTCGCGGAGCGATAGCCGCCCTGGATATCACGAAAGCAAAACCGGACGGCCAAAAAGTCTACATCAATTCGCAGACGCTTATTCTCATGCCATATGGCGGCGTTGAAGTCGATGTGGAAAAGTTCCAGCCTGTAGCTCAAGTAGTGGAAGATACGGGCGTCGTGCTCGTAAAAGCGGACGCGCCTTACAACACCCTCCAAGAGTTCGTCGCGAAAGCGAAAACAGCGAAGCTCAAAGTTTCCCACAACGGCGCGGGGTCCCTCTGGCACCTTGCAGCGGTCATGTTCGCCAAGGCGGCAGGCGTCGAATTTCAGTACGTGGCGTATTCGGGCGGCGGAGCTCCGATGCTCACCGCTCTGGCGTCAGGCGAAATCGATATGGTTATCGTCAATCCCGCCGAATCGAAAGCGCTTATGGACGCAGGAAAAATCAAACCCCTGGCGGTGATGAGCGATGGGAAACACCCAATGCTGACGTCGGTTCCGACCTGTGTGGAAAGCGGCGTCAAAGTTACGTTCCCGGTCTGGAGAGGTATTTTTACGACCAAAGGGACCCCTGAAGCCAGTCTGGCGATCCTTGAGAAGTCGGTCAAAGCCGGGATGGGCAGCCCCGAGTTCAAGAATCTAGTGACGTCGTCCGGTTTGGAAGAAAAGTTCAAGGGCTACGCGGAGTTCTCAAAGTTCTTCGAGGAGCAAAAGGTACTCACCGCGCAGTTGATGAAAGAGATCAACGGAAAATGACAAGCACGGGCCGACGGCCGTCGGCCCGTTTTCATAGGGAGCTCTAATCTTTATGCGGAAAGATCTTATCAACGGGGTACTAACGATCGCGCTCAGCGTATTTATTTTTTTCTACGCCGCGACTTTCTCAAAAGGCGGGTTTTCCTTCGCGGAAAACCCCTCGCTTTATCCGCGAATGCTAGCGGGAATACTCTTTCTACTCGGCTCCTCCCTCGTTTTTCAAACTCTCTTAAAAAGAAAGCGCGCCGTTAATAAAAAGGCGGCAACCACGCCCCCGGAAGAAAAAACCGGGCCCGAACCTGAAGGGAAGACACGCGTATTGAAAATCGCGGCGGCCCTAATCGGTTTCGTCGTGATAACGTGGATCGTCGGATTCATAATTGCCGCTCTTCTATTTTGTTTCCTGGCGCCGCTCATCCTCGGTACGACTAAAAAGACGGCGATCATCGTCAGCCTGTCGCTGACTGTCGTCATTTCCGTGCTTTTTTTTCTTTTCTTCAAAGTACCGGTGCCGCACGGCATCCTGATCGGATAAGGGGACCCGTAAATGAATTGGAGTTTATACACGGCCGGTTGGCATCTGCTCGACCTTAACGTCGTCGTTTTTATGGTTATCGGCGTCGTGCTCGGCATAATTGTCGGAGCCTTGCCGGGATTGACCGCCACCATGGGCGTTTCCATCCTTATACCTCTCACGTATTCGCTGTCTCCCACGGCCGCTATCCTCATGCTGCTCGGCATTTATTGCGCGGCGAATTACGCGGGTTCCATTTCCGCAACCCTGATCAACATTCCTGGCACTCCATCGGCGGTGATGACGACGCTGGATGCCTACCCGATGGCGCTGCGGGGCGAAGCCGGACGTGCGATCGGTATCGCTACCGTGTCCTCCGCTCTAGGCGGTTTATTTAGCGTCGTTACCTTGGCGCTAATGGCGCCATTCATCGCTTCAGTCGCGCTCAAGTTCACCTCCCTGGAGATGTTCCTGGTCGCTTTCTGGGGCATCAGCATTATGGCCTACATCTCCCCCGGATCGATGACCAAAGGCCTCATCTCCGGCTTCATCGGGCTGCTGATAGCCACAATCGGCTACGATCCCTTGACCGCCGTTTCCCGGATGACCTTCGGTTCGGTGAACCTGCTGTCCGGCGTCAACTTCATCGCCGCGATGATCGGCCTTTTTGGAGTGACGGAAATCTTCCTTAACATCGAGAAAAGTCTTAAGACTGAAAAACAGGAACTCTTTAAAGTCGAAAGAAGCTTTTCCGCGTTCAAGGAAGTCAAATCGCTCTGGGGTGTTCTGACGCGGTCCAGCATAATCGGAGTCATCGTCGGGGCCATCCCGGGCGCGGGTGGCACCATCGCGTCCATCGTTGCCTATGCCCAACAGAAACGGCTTTCCAAACATCCGGAACAGCTCGGCAAGGGCTCACCAGAAGGGATCGCGGCCGCCGAATCGGCGAATAACGCCTGCACGGGCGGCGCCATGACGACGCTCCTGTCGCTCGGCATACCCGGAGACGCGGTGACCGCCATCATGATCGGTGCCTTCGTCCTCCACGGACTGACGCCCGGCCCGATGCTCTTCACCAAAAACTTCGATCTGGTATCCGCAATTGTAATCGGCATGGCGATAATCAACGTCCTGTTCCTCGTCTTCGGTCTTTTCGGCGCGAAATACTTCGCCAAGCTGCTTTTCATTCCGCGGCCGATACTCAACACGGGAATCCTAGCGCTCTGCGTCATCGGTACCTACGCCATCCAGAGCAGCATGTTCGACGTAAGCGTCATGCTCGCGTTCGGCATCCTGGGTTACGGGATGTCCAAGATGGAAGTGCCCCGCGCCGCCATGGTGCTCGCCATCATCCTCGGTCCGCTCATGGAAGAAAACTTCCGGCGATGGCTTTCCATTTCAAACGGCGATGTCGCCGGAACGATCTGGCAGTCCGTTTCCCATAATCCGGTGACTATCGTCATGTTGGTATTGGTTACCATCACGCTTGTGATGCCTCTATTTCAGAAAACCAAGCTTGTTTCTGAAGACGCGTCGGCCTTCGTGAAGAAACAGCTCGACGAGAAAAAAGAATAAGGAGTTCCCAATGGGCAACATAAAGAAAATCGCGTTCATTGGCCTGGGCGCAATGGGTTTACCGATGGCCAAACGGCTGGCCCAGGCGGGTTTCGAAGTCAGAAGCTCCGTCCATAAGAATAAGAGCGCGGGCGAGGAGCTTGCGGCGGCGGGAGGACGACTTTTCCCGTCCTTTGCTGAAGCAGCCGCTGAAGCGGATCTGATCCTTTCCATTCTGCCCAACGACGCGGCGATGGAAAGCGTCTACCTGGATCCCGAATTCTTCGCGGCGGCGCCGCAGGGCGTCCGTATCTTAGACATGACCTCCTGCACCGCGGCCGTAATGAAGAAGATCTCGGCAAGATGGTCCGTCAAGAAAGCGATAGTCGTCGACGCGCCGGTAAGCGGTGGAGTCGGGGGCGCGCAGTCCGGCGGACTCACGATCTTCGCGGCAGGCGCGGACGATGCGGTCGCCGCGCTCGCGCCGGTCTTCGCGGTGCTTGGAAAGAACGTGTTCAGACTCGCGGAAATAGGCGACGGAAAGGCGATAAAGGCCGTCAACCAGATGCTCGCGGCGGTAAATGCCGTAGCCGTAGCCGAAGCGTTCACTCTTTCCAAAAAACTCGGTCTTGATCCGGCTAAAACATACGAGATTATCAAGGTCAGCTCGGGCGGTTCCTACGTTTTCGAACACAAATTCATGAAGATCGCGACGAACGATTATTCGAGCGGATTCAAGTTTAATTTGATGAAAAAAGACCTCGGCATCGCGCTGGACGAAGCGAAAGGGCTGTCGGTACCGTTGGCGACTCTCGCCTCAAGTGTCTACGACAAGTGCACGGGCAACGACGATAAAGACTATTCAGTCCTCGCGACCGTGTATGCAGACAAGAAAATTTAAAGGAGCTTCCCATGCCTAACCCCGGATTCAGAGTCATTACATCCTTCACGAGACCGCCCCGCGCGCTCGTGGAAGCTTTCGCGGACATCCCCGTCGCCAACATTGGCGACAACATGAGCCGCTTATCCTGCGTTTCCGCCGCCATCCGGCCGTACGGCAAACTTCGGATGCTCGGTACGGCCCTGACCGTACGCGTTCCCGTCGCCGACAACCTTATGTTCCACAAAGCGCTGGACATCGCCGAACCGGGAGACATCATCGTCGTGGACGGACAAGGCGACATGAACCACGCGCTCTGCGGAGAAATAATGATGCGCTACGCGATTACCCGCGGCATCGCGGGATTCCTGATCGACGGCTGCGTACGCGACGTGGAGGGCTTGGCGGGCCTTGATTTCCCCGTTTACGCGCGCGGCGTCACGCCGAAAGGCCCTTACAAGAACGGCCCAGGCGAGGTCAATGTTCCCGTGGTCTGCGGCGGACAAGTTGTGATGCCCGGCGATATAATCGCCGCGGACGCCGACGGTATAGTCGTAATACGCCCCGCGGACGCGGAATGGGTGCTGGAGAAAGCAAAAGCGCACAACGCGATGGAAGTAGTTACCTTCAAAAACATCGCGGCGAAAACTCTTGACCGGGCCTGGGTCCAGAAAGCTCTCACGGACAAGGGGTGCGAAATTAAATGAGCGAAACGACTATAGAACGCAAGAGGCTGAGCGATTTTGTCGCCGCGGTGTTCGCGAAATCGGGAGTGCCCTCCGATGAAGCCGAAATCATCGCCGACAGCCTTACTGAGGCGGACCTCACCGGCGTTGAGTCCCACGGCGTAAGCCGCGTGCCTATCTATCTGAAGCGAATAGAAACCGGCGTAGTGAACGCGGCAGCAAAACTTGAAGTCGTCGCCGATCTTCCCGGAGCCCTGGTGCTGGATGGGTGCAACAGCATGGGCATCGTGACCGGGGTCCGGGCGATGGATATGGCGATAAAGAAAGTCCAGACGAGTGGCGCTGTCTTCGTCACCATCAGGAATTCCAACCATTTCGGTATCGCCGCCTATTTTACCCGGATGGCTCTGCTCAAGGACATGATCGGCTATACCGCTTCGAACGCGCCTTCGACCATGGCGCCTTGGGGCGGAATCAAGCCGTATATGGGGACAAATCCCTTTTCCGTCGCCCTACCTGCGGGAACGGAACTCCCCATAGTCATGGACATGGCCACCAGCGTTGTCGCCCAGGGAAAAATCATTCTCGCGGCGAAGGAAGGAAAACCCATACCCTTCGGTTGGGCACTTACCAAAGATGGTGAGCCGACGAACGATCCCAAGGCTGCGCTTGAGGGCACGGTGCTGCCGTTCGGCGGACCGAAGGGCTATTCCATATCGCTCTTGCTCGACGTGCTTTCGGGCGTTCTTTCGGGAGCGGCGTTCGGTCCATACCTCAGCAATATGTGGAACGACTTCGAACATCCGCAGAACGTCGGCCACTGCATGGGTGTCATGGACGTCAAAATGTTCTTGCCCATTGACGAGTTCAAGAGGAAAATGGACACCATGATCCGCGATATTAAAAGCAACCCACGAGCCAAAGGCGTGGACGAAATATTCTTGCCCGGCGAGATCGAACACCGAAAACGCGAAAAACGGATCGCGGAAGGAATCCCCTTAGGCCTGAAAACCTACGCGGATTTGGAGGCGATCGGCGCGCGGATGAACCTTACGATATAGCAAGTAAAGAAAGGGAAAAAATGGAATTGAATACGAAGGTCAAGCTCGGTTTGGATCGGAAGGACATGCCCTCATCGGGAGAGTCGGCCTACGACATCATCTCCGGTAAAATCCTGAGCGGAGAACTCTTGCCCGGTGAGAAATTGTCCATACGGGCTATGGCGCAGCTGACCGGCGTTTCAATGATTCCCGTCATAGAAGCTCTCCACCGGCTCGAATACGAGGGGTTGGTGGAATCTTTCCCGCGGTGGGGTTCCCGTGTCGTGGAACTTTCACAGGAAACGATCCGCGATAGGAATTCGCTGCGGGAAGCCGTCGAATGCCAAGCCGTCCGTATTCTTGCCGAGAGCGACCTCACCAAAGAGCAACAGACACGGCTTCGGTACCTCGCTGAGGAGCTGGACGCTTTGCCGCGGACAACGGAGCCGGGTAATCCCTTCTGGGGCAGGCATTACAAATTTCACATGCAGCTCGCCGAATATACCGGATGCGCGTCGTTGGAAAAAGCGCTGCACAACGTTAACCTGTTCAATCTCCTGCAAAGAAGCATCCTCGCAAAACAGGACATCCTTTCACAGATTCCGGGAGACTTGCACAGCAAAATCGTGCAGGCCATCCTGGACAAAAAACCGGACGAAGCCGAAACGGCGATGCGGACCCATATCCGCCTATCCCGAAACGCGTTTTCGTATGAATCTGCAAAAGAGGAAGAAACTAAATGATTCGATCCAATATCATCAAGACGGGTCTGAAGACCGGAAAAAGCTATATCGGCACTTTCGCGAAAATTCCGGACGCTTCGGTGGTGGAACTCTTCGCTATCTGCGGCTTCGATTACTTCATCGTAGACAACGAGCACAGTCAAATGAGCAAGGAAAGTATGCTCGGCCTGCTCCGGGCCGCCGACATATCCGGCATAACGCCCATCGTCCGCGTGCGCGAGAATTCCAGAGCCCAGATACTCCAAGCCTTGGACGCCGGAGCCCTCGGAATCATGGTACCTGAAACGTCCACCGCCGCCGAGGTTAAGCACGTCGTCGACAGCGCGCTCTACGCCCCTGAAGGGTGCCGCGGGTATACGGCATCAAGCAGGGCGGCGGGCTACGGGTCAATGGACGCCGCGGAATACGCGCGGAAAGCCAACGAGTGCGTGATGACGATCGCGTACTGCGAAACGCTGGAAGGCATAGAGAACCTGGATGCGATGCTGGCGGTCCCCGGCCTGGATGTCATGTGGATGGGACCTATGGACCTGTCCCAGGCGCTCGGCGTCACCGGCCAACCCAAGCACCCGAAGGTTGTCGCCGCGATGGACGATATCATCGCTCGTTGTAAAAAAGCAGGTGTAGCCGCGGGTACCATCGCCTCGGACGCTGAAACGACCAAGGACCTGCTCCGTCGCGGCGTGCAGCTCATCGGCCTCAGCTCCGACCAGGCAATGATCACCAACGCGGGCAAGCGCTTCCTGAAAGAAATACGCGGTTAAGGCACGCGCTTCGCCCCTTTCCGAAAAAGCGGAAAGACGGCGAAGCGAACTTCAGCCCTATGCGACCCCGCCGGAAACCAGTGCGGCGCGACGAACTTTCCAATCAGGTAAATGCTTATCAAGCAAGGCCTTGAATCGCGATCCGTGCCCGCGTTCTATCAAATGCGCCAATTCGTGAACCACAAGATATTCGTGGCATTCCGGCGTTTTTTTGGCAAGTTCCAAACTAAACCACACCCGATGAGAGATGACATTGCAGCTTCCCCACCGGGTTTTCATGCGGCGCAGACTCCACTCCCGCACATCGACATCAAGCCGGACTCGCCACTTTTCCACCAATGGCTCCATAATTTCCCGCAGCCGGGCCCGGTACCAAGCCTCAAGAAGCACATCGACGTGGTCTTTGGCGCCGCCCGCGGGAAGGCGGATATCGAACCCTGTTTCCGGCGAAAAAGATACGCGAGCGCGGCCCGTATGGTCGCCGATGTGTAGAGGATACGCCTTTCCAAGAAATAGCCGTTGAGCGCTGTCGCCGGAAACCAACAGAGAACGGCGGAAGCGTTCCGCCCATTTTTCGCGGTGTTTTCCGATCCAATCCAGATGATCCAGGATAAAACGTTGGACTTCGGAATGTCCTACGGTCAAGGGCACGGATACGCGGACGCGACCATCCGGCGGGAGTATGGTGACGCGCAGATGCTTCACCCGTTTCCGCACGATTTCCATCTCAATGCCGGAAATCTCAATCACGCTGCCGCGCTCTTTCATGCAGTATGAATACCGACATCGGGCGATTAACACAAGACATGGACTGGCATATCGACTTAGCCTTCGGTACACTTCCCCCATGCCGAAGTTGAGTCTTGACCGTATCCTGCAATCACAGGGCATTGGTTCCCGCACCGAATGCCGAGCCTTGATTGCTCAGGGAGATATTTCGGTCGATGGAAAACCGATCCGCGATTGGAAAACTCAGTTTGAGACGAACGGTTTCGCGTTCGTCCTTCGCGGTGAACCTTGGCTTTTTCGGGAAAAGGTATACCTTGCGCTAAACAAACCCGCGGGTTACGAATGCTCGCGCGACCCGAAGGGGCATCCGTCCGTATTGAGCCTTCTCCCCCCTCACCTCGATCGCCGCGGCGTTCAGCCGGTGGGACGGCTCGACCAGAATACGACGGGATTGATCCTCCTCTCCGACGACGGCCCCTTCATTCACGCTCAAGCCTCCCCGAAGCGCCATGTCCCGAAAACCTACCGCGCTCTGACGGCCGATCCTATCTCGGACGACCAACTCGGCGCCCTTCGTTCGGGAGTACTTCTCCGCGACGAAGAACTTCCTCTCGCCGCGATCACGTGCGAACGGATCGGGGACAGGGAGCTCGAAATCGTTATTGATCAAGGGAAATATCACCAGGTCAAGAGAATGATTGCGGCGGCGGGAAACCGCTGCGTACGTTTACATAGAATCGCCGTCGGACGGCTGATCTTGGAGAGTCTTAAACTTGAGGAAGGCTCATGGCGCTATCTCGAGTCCGCGGAACTCGCCGCGCTGACTGAAACGATGGGCCGTTAAAACTCAAAACGGCCCAATTTTTCGAGCGCGCTGTCGGCTATCGCCTTATTTTCCTCCGCCACCTTCGCGGCTTCGTCGGCGCCTCGCCGTATTCGCTCGCTTGCCTCCAGGGCGCTCGTTACCGAAGCGGAAACGCTGTTTCCGAGCAGCGATAGAGCCCCGACCCGCCGAGCCGATTCCTCGTTTCGTTTGCCCAAATCAGCGGCCGTCGTCGACAGAGCTCCGGTCCGCTCTCGGAGAAGGTCCAGCGAGTCAACTACGGCAAGGGCGGCTTCCGCCTGCAGACCGACCGCATCGGCGGCCTTCCGCGCATGGACATCGGCTTTCGCGACAACGCCCTGCACCGCATCGAACGACGCGCCAGCGCCGGAAGACAGGGCTACGACGCGATCAACCGAAACGCGGATGGCCTTCAACTCGCCGTTGATGCGCTTCGATTCTTGTCCCGAGGATTCCGCCAATTTCCTCACTTCATCCGCGACTACCGCGAAACCCTTTCCGGCGGTTCCGGCATGCGCCGCTTCGATCGCGGCGTTCATGGCGAGCAGGTTAGTCCGGGACGCGAGATCGCCTATGATTCTGCTCGCCTCCGCCAAACGGTCGGACATCGCCGCTACCTGGACGACTTCCCGGTCGACGTCGGTCAGCGCCTCCCGGCCTTTTTGGGATGACACCACGAGTTCGGCAATCGCCCCGCTTATCGCGCCCATCGCCGCGTCGGCCGCAGCCATAGTCTCCGACATGCCTCCGACTTTATCCGCCGCCCCGTTCGCGACTTCGGCTAATGCGCCGATCTCCGCCGCGAGCGAAGCCGTCTCCGCCGCTACGGCCCGCACGGCCGCCGAGGCGTCATCTATGGCGACCCGCTGGTCTTCAACCGCCAACTTCCGCAGTTCAAGCAATTCTTCGTGGATCGATGCGAGCGCCGATCTGACGGCCTCCACCGAAGTAATCAGATGTTCGCCGGTAGTTCCAAGGTCGCGATCGGTCATCCGTACATCGGTGATCAATTCCCTCAACTTCGCGATGAAATCGTTGAAGGATCGGCAGAGCGCCTGCAGTTCCGCGGCTCCCTCCTTCCTGAAATCAGTAGAAAGATTCCACCGTTCTCCGCTGAATTGCTTCAGCATGGTCATCATGCGGCCCAGCGGCGCGAAGTCAAAGCGCAGCCCGATCAGCTGCGCGGCGATAAACCCCGCAACCGCGAGGATGTATGCGGCGATTATCATGGAACGGAACGAATACCACGGCGCGAGCCGTTCCGCCTCCGGAATCGTGAAAAAAGTATACCAATCCCATTTGGCGTAGTAGGAAACGAAAATTCTCGTTTTACCGCGCCCGATGAGCAGATCGCCGTCTTTCGCCTTGATTACGTCTTCCAGCATTCCCAGCCGCGCCACGGGAGCGTCGGCGTAGTCCAGTTTCACCGATCCCGATGAATCGATTATGTACGGCTTTCGCTGGGCTTTTTCGTACCTTTTCTGCAGCGTTTCCAGGATTTTGGTCAATTCGGCGGATGAGGTCGACGCGCCGGAGACAGCGTCCGTGGAAGCAGACCCGGAGGACCCGTTCAACATCTCGTATTCATGTATGATGGTGCGCAGCCGTTCCATATAATCGTCACGGTTGGCGGCGGTCAGAGAACGCTCGAAAAAACTTATGGAGAGGAATCCTATCGCGATAAAAACAAAACAGGAAACCAGAATATCCCTGAGTACTATCCTACGCCTTAAACTTAACGACATGAAATCCTCCGAACCCTGACTATACTACGACCGAACCGTCGTTCCGAGCTATTCGAAATAACTTTTTTTGCATGATATACTAAGGAGACTTCGAAAAACTTCAGTTTTTTGAAGTCAAACAAATTTAACCGCAAATCCTGAAAGGATTTGCAAAGGGCACCTTAAAAACCAACCGGGTTTTTAGAGGTGCCCTAAAGTCCACACGAGGAAACAAATGACCAACTGCGTCTTGCTTAATGATAAGGACAACGTCGTCACGACGATCGCTCCGATCGGCAAGGGTGAAAGCATCGTCTCGGAAGGGCCTCCTTCGGTTCGTGTCCCAGCGGCGCAAATCATTCCCGAATACCATAAGGCAGCCATCGTCGCTATCGCGAAGGGCGCATTCATTTACAAATACGGCGAAATTATCGGAAAAGCTCTTTATGATATCGCCCCAGGTGCGCATGTACACACGCACAACCTCGTGAGCGAAAGCGACTACCGGGGGTAATGGTGAAAATACGCGCGTATCGGCGTCCCGATGGAAAAATCGGCGTTCGCAATTATGTTCTGCTACTTCCCGTATCCCTCTGCGCGAGCGAGACGGCGCGCTTTGTCAAAGAACGGGTTACGGGAACCGTCTATATTCCGAACCAGGGCGGTTGCGCCCAGGTTCCGAAAGACCTCGCGATAGTACTTGAAACCCTGTCCGGCCTCGCGGCGAACCCGAATGTTTACGGAACAGTGTTCCTCGCCAACGGCTGCGAAACAGCCCAAATTGACCTGGTAATGGAGCGGGCGCTCAAAAAATCTAACAAACCTCATGCCCGGGTGGTCATCCAGGAAGTAGGCGGCACGGTAAAAGCGGTTGAGGAAGCGACGCGGGCGGCAATGCGTCTGGTCGCGGAAGCGAGCGCGATTGAACGGGAAGAGGTCGATTTTTCCGACATCATCCTGGCCACCGAATGCGGCGGTTCCGATCCTACCTCGGGACTTGCCTCAAACCCCGTTATCGGAAGCCTCAGCGACCGCGTCGTCGCCGAAGGGGCCTCTGTCATTCTCAGTGAAACGACCGAACTCATCGGCGCAGAACATATTGTGGGAGCCCGTTGCGCGACGCCTGAAATTCGCACGCAACTTCTAAAGACAATCGCCGATTACGAAAAACATATCCAGGGAGTCGGGGAAAACCTTCGGATGGGGAACCCGACGCCGGGTAATCTCGTCGGCGGCATTACCACGCTTGAAGAAAAGTCGCTCGGCTGCATCCATAAAGGCGGCCATACGACCATCAACGAAGTGCTCTCCTACGGCGCGATGGTAACCAAAAAGGGCCTAGTTGTGATGGACACCCCCGGGCAAGATGTCGCCTCCATAGCGGGCATGGTCGCGGGCGGTGCTCAAATCATCGTATTCTCCACCGGCAGGGGTACGCCGACTGGGTTCGGCATAGCTCCCGTCATCAAGCTGACCGCGAACAAAGATACCTTCCGGATGATGAACGACAACATGGACTTCGACGCAAGCCCGGTTATTGAAGGAAAAGCGACCATCAAAGAGATGGGAGACAGCTTATTCGACCTGATGATCGATACGATCAACGGAAACCGAACTAAAGCGGAGATACTCGGCTTCAACGACATGTCCATCGCCCGACTGTGCAATTTCGTATAGCGCTGCGGTGATACTGAGCAATTTTCGCAGATCCGGGAAAATATTTCCCGGATCTGTTTTTTCTTTACGCACCGCCCCCTAAATCGCACACTTCCTTGTGTAATATAGGTAAATATATATATCATATGAATATATGTAACTATTGTTTATGTTTCTCACTTGAAAATTTTGCTTGGCACGGTATCTGCTTTATATAAAGCGTGGCCGTTGGCCGTGAATGAAATCAAGCTTCAAGGAGATCATCATGAAGCGAATCGTTACCTTGCTCGTTATCGGCGTCATCGCCGCTTCCGCATTAAGCGCCCAAGTCGGCGGACCCGGCAATCGGGGCTATTTCGGACCCGGAGCCGCCGCCGTTCAGTCCGCGGAAGTCGTCAAAGTCGAAGGAAAGCTTGTCTTGGTGAACGGCATGGTCGCCGTCAAAGACAAGGATAAGACCTACTACGTAGGCGGTCTTAATCGCCTCATCGGCTTTATCGACGGACTGAAAGAAAACGCTTCCGTCAAATTGGAAGGCTACGCGATAGCCGTTCCCGCCGCGCCGGAGTACCAGCACCTCCGCGTCACGAAACTGACCTTCAACGGAAAAGACTACGATCTTTCCAACAGCTTCGGCCGCGGGATGATGGGCGGCGGCATGCGCGGCGGCTACAACAACCAAGCCGGACGCGGCGGCATGATGGGCGGATACGGACGCCGCTAAGAGTTCAGCACAAGGCAACGTCTACTAGTGGGCCCATCTTGGGCCCACTTTTTTTGTGACCTTTTCGTTGACATGCGGATCAGCCTACGCAATAATGAAACACTATTTCATGAATAACAATCGACGGCTTAGCCCCGTCGGAATAAAATAAGTCTCTGGAGGTGTCCAATGCGGAGTTTCTTAGATAACGATTACCTTCTTACCACCGATACGGCAAAACACCTGTATCACGAAGTCGCGGCTCATCAACCGATTTTCGATTATCACTGCCATCTCGACCCGCGTGAGATTGCGGAAAATAAGCGCTTCGCCAACCTGGCCGATATATGGCTCGGCGGCGACCATTACAAGTGGCGCGTGATGCGGGCGAACGGAGTCGATGAGCGTTTCATAACCGGGGACGGCGCGCCTTACGACAAATACATCGAATGGGCCAAGACTATGCCCTTCACGCTCGGCAACCCGTTGTACCCCTGGACACACATGGAATTGCAGCGTTATTTCGATATATACGACGTTCTGGATGAATCGAGCGCAAAGAAAATTTGGGATGCGGCAAACGCGAAACTCGCGACCGACGACATGGCCGTTCACAGCATTTTCAAAAAGTTCAAAGTAGCTGCCGTCGGGACCACTGACGACCCGGCAGACTCTCTTGAGTGGCACAAGAAGATCAAAGCCGATGGGAAGACCGCAACCAAAGTCCTACCTTCCTTCCGACCTGATAAGGCGATCCTGCTGGAGGTTGATGGGTTCTCCGCTTACATCGAGAAACTCGGAAAAGCCGCCAACATCAAAATTACCACGCTCGCCGACCTGTTATCGGCCTTGAGTTCTCGCGTCGCCTTCTTCGATGAAATGGGCTGCCGCGCTTCCGATCATGGAATAGAGTACGTCCCGTTCACCGAAGCGGCCGTAGCTCCCGGCGCGGAAACCGCCGCCGATAAAGTATTCAAACTTGTGCTCTCGGGCGGAAAACCGAACGCCGCGGAGATTGAACTTTACAAGACCATCGTCCTTGCTCATCTGGGAAAAGAATACGCGGCTCACGGCTGGGCGATGCAGCTCCACCTTGCGTCCCTGCGCAGCAACAACTCGCGGATGTTCAAAAAATTGGGACCGAACACCGGCTACGACGCAACCCACGACCCGGCCCTCGCCACAAAGTTATCCGGTTTTCTCGACCTCCTGGAATCCCGCGGCCAGCTTCCTAAAACTATTCTGTATTCGTTGAATCCGAAAGATCACTATACTTTGGCGACGATCATGGGCTGTTTCCAAGGCGGAGGAATTCCCGGCAAAATGCAGTTGGGTGCTCCGTGGTGGTTCCTTGACCACAAGGACGGCATGGAAGATCAGATGAAGATTCTCGGCAACGTCGGACTCCTGCCGCGCTTCATCGGCATGCTCACCGATTCCCGAAGCTTCCTTTCCTATCCCCGCCACGAATACTTCCGGCGCATACTTTGCGCGATGCTCGGACGCTGGGCCGAAGCGGGAGAAATTCCGGCATCGGCCAAATTGTTGGATAAGGTCGTCGCGGATATTTCCTTCGGCAATGCCGAAAGGTATTTTGCGAAATAGACTTACAGAGCCGGCCGGAACGGTTTTC
>Ga0172379_10006524_pt1 | contig 15566 bp, 19 predicted proteins | sample GrowelOW334metaG_FD_119756 | JGI IMG/M metagenome (GOLD analysis project Ga0172379, IMG submission 119756) | Groundwater microbial communities from an aquifer near a municipal landfill in Southern Ontario, Canada - Groundwater well OW334 metaG | ecosystem: Environmental > Aquatic > Deep... | reverse complement strand
TATAATTCCCTAGCTGTGAACCGCAACACGCATGGAGAGTGGGCAGGACGGTAATGCGCTAGTCTTGAAAACTAGTGGGAGCAATCCCTAACAGGTTCGACCCCTGTACTCTCCGCCAAAGCTACTAGCCCTTATTTCTATGGGTATGTAGTACATGAGGAAAAATCACAAAGTGATCTTGTGCTTGAGCTACTTCAGACACAAATGAATCACCTCCAGCATCAATTACATCCAAATAATGTCCTCGGTGCTTGGGTAGTTCCCCTATTGCCCTCTTGGCCGCCGCTACTCCATCTATACTAGTAATTGCCAAACGTCGGGTTGAATCACAAGTCAAACAAACAATTATTTTTAGTTGAGATCCCTCAGTTGCCGTGGGCATATTTTATTTTCCAACTATTCTACCCACTGCCATCGACAACAAGCTCATTACTAAAGTAGCAATTAGAGTAACCTTAAAAGAACTACTACTCACGCCTGGCACCACGTTCAATGCTAGTTGCAACACAATAGCATTAATAATAAAGGTAAATAATCCTAAAGTTAGGATATTTATTGGTAATGTTAATAAAAATAGAATTGGTTTTATTAATACATTCAATAAGCTCAAGACTAAAACTAGTACCAATGCACCCATAAATCCCGCCACTGTAAAACCAGGAACAAGGTATGCCGTCGCCAAAATAACCAGTGCTCGAAGAATCCAACTAGTTAATGTTTCCATGTATATATTATATTCTTAATGGAGATACATGGCAAAAATTAATTCTCTTCAATTAAATATTCTTTTGGTGGTTCTTATCATTGGAGGCCTTTTATTTTTCCCAGTAGCTAGTCCTTTTATTAGTATAGTTACTACTCTTCCGGTCCTAATTAGTGCTCTTCGTTCCCTCGTTCACAAAAAAATTACCGTAGATCTTTTAGCCACCTTCGCTCTCACCGTCTCACTGCTTCATCACGAATGGGAATCTGCCGCTTTTATTAACCTGATGATAACTTTTGCTAGAATTTTTTCGATTTATACAGACACCAAAGCCCGTCAAGGTATTGCCAGTCTTCTCAAGTTAAAACCCACCACTGTCAAAGTTAAAAAAGGCAATCAGTTCATAGAAGTACCTGTCGACTCATTACGCACCAATCAAATAATTTTGGTGGAAACTGGGAATCGGGTAGCTGTCGATGGTGTCGTTATTGACGGTTTTGCCTCCCTTGATCAATCTTCCCTGACCGGTGAATCATTACCAGTCCCCAAAGGTAAAGGTGACCGTGTTTTTAGTTCAACACTCAATATTTCCGGAACACTATTTGTAAAGGCCACCAAAATTGGCACCGACACCCAGTTCGAAAAAATAATCAGTCTTATGGAAGCCACTCAAAATCAAAAAGTTGGCATGAAATCAATTGTCGATGATTTCACCACTTGGTATATTTTAGCCACCGCGTTTGTCTCGATTTTAGTCTATCTAACCACCAAAAATACTACTATTGTTCTATCTCTACTACTAGTTACCTGTGCTGATGATATTGCTATCGCAGTTCCTCTCTCTTATCTGGCCGGTATTGCCCGTGCTGCTCATAATGGCGTCATCATTAAGGGTGGTATCTATCTCGAAGGTCTGGCCAAAGCCACCACTCTAATTGTTGATAAAACCGGAACTCTCACCAAAGGACAGATAAAAGTTCTTCATATTATCCCCTTTAATCATGTTTCCCTATCCGAAATTATCCAGATTAGCACCGCTATCTCCTCACTCTCCCATCATCCTCTTTCTCAAGCAATTACTAATTACGGAAAAACACATCGACCCAAACAAATTACATTAAAAAAGTTTCAAGAAGTACCTGGTAAAGGGCTTTTTGCCACCGACAAACAAAACAATAGTTATCACGTTGGTAATGTTAATTATCTTCTCGAAAGCAAAATTATTTTTAATCAAACTCAAAAATCAGCCATCAAACATCTAGAAACTGATGGACACAATATTGTGGTTATTAGTAAAAACCATCGAGCTATCGCCGCTTTTGGCCTTGGCGACCATCTTCGTAACGGAGTCAAAACTGGCATCAAAAATATTCGCGAACTAGGAATCGATAATATTGTTATGTTAACCGGTGACAACGAAATAGTTGCCAAAGATATTGCTACTCAAATCGGCATTACCAAATATCACGCTTCTCTTCTTCCTCAAGATAAGCTGGCATTCATTAAAAATGAAACCAATAAGCCGGTTATTTTTGTCGGTGATGGAGTAAATGACACTGCCGCCCTAGCTCAAGCTGACATCGGTATTGCCATGGGTGCGATCGGATCAGACTCAGCTATTGAAACGGCCGACATTACCCTGATGGATGATGACTTTAGTAAAATTTATTCCACTATTAAACTATCTCGAAAAGTCTCCCAAATAGTGGCTCAGGACTTTGCCATTTGGGCCACTGTCAACCTCATTGGACTATTATTAGTCTTTATCTTTCAAATACCTCCCAAGACCGCTGCTGCTTATAACTTTTTCTCTGACTTTCTGCCACTTTTTAATTCCTTTCGTTTGCTTAATTACAACTTCAAGCGTTAATCTGTTAACCTAAATCAGTGGATAATATTAATACTTCGATCAAACATCACACTGGATTGATTATCCTGATTGCCATAGCTGTCAGTTTTGCTTTTCCTGGATTTGGTTCTCTACTTAAACCCTATCTTAATTCACTCCTAATCCTCATGATGTTTTTGAGTTGTCTTGACTTAAAAATTTCCGAAATAATTCGTAGCCTGAGTGATTTTAAAAACATTTCCCTAATGCTGGTTATCGTCCATTTAGTTTCACCTTTGATTGTTTTTCTCCTACGCGATTATTTCTCTCCGCCAATATTCTTAGGCCTAATTATCTCGGCCACCATTCCCGCTGGTCGTAGTGCCGTTTTTCTATCCAACATATATGGTGGGGTCCCTATCAAAGCTCTCGTTTCCACTTCTATCAGTAATTTTCTAAGTCCAATTTTTGTACCACTCTTTGTTTGGGTTTTTGCCCACACTGTCATCAAAATGGATCTTTTTGACATGAGCCGCACTATAGCCTATCTCGTGGTAATTCCTTTGATCTTAGCTGTATTATTTGGCAAAACTAAGTACGGCCAAAGGTTAAACGAATACTCCCCTAGCATTTCCATCGTCATCCTATTTTTTATTATTCTGGGAATTATTTCTCCACTTAAAAATATTGTTGTCGACAACCTCCAATTGTCACTGGTATTAGGAATAGTTATTTCAGTCCTAATTATTATTGACTTTTGTCTCGGATACTTTTTAGGCAAAAATCACCCCGAAAAAGTCACTTACGCTATTAGTAGTAGTTACAAAAACTATACCCTGGGTACACTTCTGGCCCTAACAGTCTTCACTCCCTTAGTTGCCCTTCCCTCAATTGTCTATACAGTAATCTCCAATCTTTTACTTATACCTCTACAGATGATTCTCACCCCCAAAGCCAAACCGTCTCCACATCATCGCCACAAACGTCGCAATCTAATTCTTTTGGTGTTGGGCATTCTACTAGCCATCATCCTTGCTCAGAGTCCTTTACTAAATGTCTTTCTGACTCACTTATCTTCTTACCCCTTACTCATCGCTTTTGTCGGCGGAATGCTCTTCGCCTCCACTTTTACAGTAGCTACCGGAGGAATTATTCTAATCAAACTTAGTGGACTTTATTCTCCAGTGCTTCTGATTCTCTTTGCTGGGCTTGGTGCCGCCTTTTGTGATTATTTAATTTTTTCCCTAGTTAAAAACAAAGCTCCTACCCATATTGCTCCTATTTATAAAAACTTACTAAATAAAAGTCATCTCCATAAAATTCTCCATACTCATTACTTTGCTTGGACACTTCCAGTTCTTGGAGCTATTATCATGGCTTCACCAATCCCCGACGAGGTCGCTGTAAGCCTGATGGGTCTATCCAAATTATCTGGTATTAAATTTATTCTAATTGCCCTATCTTCTCACCTAATTGGTATGACTACGATTATAGCCGGATCAAGGCTATTCTAAGAACTATTCACGGCCACTATGCTATCCTTAACTGTTAATGTTTAAACTTTTCCCATGAATATTCAGATCATCGGTGATAACTTTAACGTCTCTCAAAGTACCAAGGATCTCGTTGAGGTCAAGGTAGGTCAAAGACTCGACAAACTTCTAACCAAGTTTGCTCCAGAAATGAAATCAGCCCTAATTCATATTGAAAAAGATAAGTTTGATGTCCTTCAACTAAATATTGATATGAACCTTCCCGGTAAAGAACATATCTTCGCCAAGACTTCTCACAAAATACTCGAATCTGGTCTTATCGATCTCGCCGAAGAAGTTGAAAAGCAAATCAAAAAGTATAAAGATAAATTGAGTAACTATAGCCTAGGCTAGATAGGTTCCGACGAGTTATACTGATTTATGTTCCTAGCACTGCTAGTATTATTACTTGTCGTATTTACGCGGCCTGCAAACGCTCAAATTCCCCTATTCTACCAGCTTCTTGAGGCATATCATCCCACAAATTATTCCTCATCTTCCAACACCATTTCTACCGCTCAAGTTCTTGGTGTTACTACTACCACACCCGCTTCATCTACACCCATAGCCGCACCTACAAATGCCAACATTGGTGGCGGTGACAAAGTCACCACCATTGCTCTACTTGGTGACTCCATGATCGACACTCTCGGCCCAGATGTGACTACTCTTCACCAATCTCTCACCAAACAATTTCCCAATCGTTCTTTTAATCTACTTAATTATGGTGTTGGCTCAAAAGATATTGAGTCTGGACTTTCTCGACTAACTCAAGGATACGATTACAATGGTAAACATTTCGAAAGTTTGGTCTCTACCAACCCTGATATCGTAGTCGTCGAATCTTTTGCCTACAATAATTTTGGTAACACACAAGCAGGTATCGACCGTCATTGGCTAGCTCTTGGAGCCATTACTACTACTATTAAACAAAAGCTCCCTAAAGCCAAAATAGTTATTGCTGCCACCATTGCTCCCAATTCAATAGTTTATGGAAATGGCATCAAAGACCTTCATCTTACCTCACTTGAAAAAATCGAAAAAGCCAATACCACCAAGCTCTATCTTCAAAACGCCATCAATTACGCCACTTCTCAAGGTTATCCTTTGGCTAACACCTACCAAGCTAGTCTTTCTGGTAACGATGGTCAACGCCAATATATTAGTTCCACCGACAATCTTCATCCATCCGCTATTGGTGCCGCTCTATTCTCCGATACTGTCGTCGAAACTATAAACAAACACAAACTACTAGAAAACTAACTAACTAGTTACCCTTGCCACTGGGACTTCCCACATACTTGTTTGCTGATTTAAAACCAAACCGCTTTCACCCATTAGCTTTTCTCTTGCAGTCCTTCCTTCTGGAGTGTCCCCAGGAGTTTGAGCTAGCTTTCTTAGTAATTCCATACCCTTATCATCAAGCGCTAACCCACTCGGTACTGGTACCGAAATATCACCAATTCTTAGAAAAATTCCTGCTGCCATATATGTTTTATTACTTCTAATTAATAAACGTACGGCTTGCTTTCCCCAGATTGTAACACACCCGATACATACTCTGTCTACCATCAAAATATTGACATTTAGGTATAAACATATTAATATTCACGTAACAATTAAGACAAAACGCCTTGATCCAAAGACCGCCCATTTGGATAATTACAACCGGCCAGTCTTTATAAATTAGACAACACTAATTAATAAAGCGGAGTCGGTTTTTTTTGTTAATTGGAGGTAAAAAGTGAGACCAATCAAAGCAATTGTCACTCGCCCGATACCTGTACATTAAAAATTGGTCTTATTTATAAATACACTTTCACATTGTGAGTGGTAACCGGTTAAGAACTTTTTCTTTGTCGATTTCCACTCACAATTAATCGAATATACATCAGCCTAGGAAACTGATAAAAGATTATTATTTCATTGGATATGGGAACAGTCTCCCAACAATGAAAGTGAGAATGTGGGCTTGGAAAGCGAAAGAACAACTCGGAGGAGTTGTCCATGATCTGTAAAAGTTTTCAGATAGTTGTCAAGATCGTATGTCCGTAAGAACGCTTCTGCGTATGTGTCGAATAATTGAATGAATAAATCATAGATAACACCATAAAGGAACATCAAAGTGAAAACTCCCTCTCGTCTTTTCAGATTCACCATTCTCTTTGCCATGCTTCTTGCCGCACTAGCGGGCACGAGCTACACTCAGGCGAAGAGCAACACCGTCGAACCAACCTATTTCAAGGGCGACTCCATGACCTGTGATTGGGGTGAATTGATCTTGAACTCCGACACAGCCAATGCTCTCAACGGTGCAGTTGATAATGGATCCGTTGAAACAGTCAAAATGCTCGTCTGCGCTTACAACACCCCGAAAGTTCCAAACGTTCCCGGCACTCCCAGCTCTGGCGCTGACAAGGTCACTCTCAGCCCATGTCCTGCTGATGGTACCACCTTCGACCTTCCAATCCCGTCTGCCATTCAGCGTCTCGCCAAAGGTGGAGTTGTCCTTGCTGGACAAGCTTGTCCCGCTGTTCCGCCTGTGGTAGCTGATAACAATGGCAACGCTTTTGGAACCAACAAGGTCAAGGTGACCTTGTGCCCCGCCGGAACCACCAGCGATGAGATGCCTTTACCGCGCGCCAACAACCTGATTTCTTCCGGCGCCGCTGTCGCACTTGGCTCATCCTGTCCAGTCGTAGCTGATGCTGATACCAGCACTGAAGGTGATGCCGCCGCCAATGACACCGCTCTGGACCCGATTGTCCCCGCTGTGGTCAACATCACTCTCCCCAACGACAATTGGAGCAGCACCACCGACGAGGTCACTGGTGATGTCACCATTCTCAACCCAGCGCTGAAAGCCCCTCCCGGACAACAGCCTGCCGACAGTACCACCGTCACAGTTGAGGTCAAAGTCAACACCCCAACCATCACGGTGCCTGCCTGCGACAAGCCAGAAGATAAAAACGAGCCGAAAAAGTGCCCGTGACCCTTTCCAATCGTAGATAAGACCATGCTGGGTCCGTAATAAAGAAGTGCGACGCCTATTTGGCGTCGCACTTCCCACACGGACTCAGTAAAAAAATTTTTAAACTTATATCATTGCCATAACTTAGGATTTGTTTTACAATATCAGCCATGGCTAAAGCAAAAAAAACACCTAGAATTTTGATCGCTCTCAACTGCGCAGTCTGTGGAGCCCAAAACTATCTCTCCGAAAAAAACAAAACTAATACTCCTGACAAACTAAAATTCGTCAAGTATTGCAACTGGTGCAAAAAACGCACAGAACACAAAGAATCCACCAAACTAAAATAGTTTGCCCGATTCTCCTGTATAATTCGTTGTGTCCACATCTCCCCTATCTAATCTAGAAAACATCTACATCTCGCCTCTTGAGTTGTGTAATCTTCGCTGTCTCTATTGTTATACCGATAAAACTAAAAGTATCTTGAGCAATGACCAGATTTTAAGTTTTATATCTGAATATCAAAAAGCCCTCAACTCAATTGGATCTTTAAAACTAAAATCCATTATCTTTTGCGGCGGCGAAGTTTTTACTCTTAAAGAATTTCCCACTTTGATCAATGCTGCTATTTCTCAAGGAATCTTTGTCTCGATCATTACCAATGGAGTAATTGATCGCCTTGAGGAAATTAACGAACCTCACAACTGTCAACTAATTGTTTCTTTCGATGGTCCTCAAAAAATCCATGACCAAAACCGAGGAGAAGGCAACTTTAAAAAATCAAAAGACTTCGTCAAAAAAGCCCTGTCTTTAGGCTTTCCAGTCGAAATATTTTATCTAATTACCAAAGACTCCTATCCTTACAAAGATAAACTAGATATTTTTGGCCAACATCGCACTTATCTTACCGACCGTCTCGGCTCACTCACCAAAGACCAAGAAAAAGATATCCGCACCAACTATCCTTGCTATCCTCCCAAAGATTTTGGTTGTAATGTTTTTTCACTCCAGTCCAACGGAAAACTTTATGGATGTTGTGAATCAGCTCGATCAATTGGCAATTTATCCGACCCACTCGAACCAACTGTCCGCAAATATCTCGACATCATCACCCATCACCCCCTCTGTTCTGATCCAGATTATTGGTGTGGATTAAAATAACTAGATCCACCCAAAAGAGTTAAAATCTTATATGCCATCAACTAAAGAAAAGGCCAAAGAAGTTTTACTTCACAATCTTTACGAAGTTGATTTAAATAATAACCACTACCGTCGTACCGTCCCATCTCGTGAATTTTATATTCACCAATGGAATTGGGACTCAGCCACTCACGCTATGGGTCTAGTCCATATCGACCCAAGTCGGGCATACGATGAAATAATCGCCCTTATCTCCGGTCAATGGGACAACGGACTAATCGCCCAAATTACTTTCAATCCTAATGAGACCAAATATTTTCCCGGGCCTAAATTTTGGAACACCAAACAGTTTTCCCACGGAGAAATATCCACTTCGGGGATAACCCAACCTCCGCTTCTAGGATTTAGTATTTGGTATGTTTATCAAAACTCACCTGACAAAAAAGCTGCCTCCGAATTTCTCTCTCAAGTACTACCAGCCCTCAAAAAGTACCATTACTACCTCAAAACATTTCGCGATCCAGAGGATTCCGGACTTCTTACTGTGGTTCATCCTTGGGAAAGTGGTTTGGACAACAGCCCTCGTTGGGATGAACCGCTCAAAAATATCAGTGTAGATTCTATCCCTGACTCAGTAAAAATTTTAGTAAATACTTACAGAAGTGACGATAAAATAGGCAATAACACTCACCGACCCGGGCTTGAGGATTACTATCGTTACATGTATTTAGTTCATCTTTTTTCCGAGTGGAATTGGGACTATACCAAAATCATTACCAACTCACCTTTTGCCGTTAAAGATATTTTATTTAATTCGCTTTGGGCATTATCAAATGAAGCACTCTCCTCTTTATGTTCAGTTGTCGGTGAGTCAGAAGATTCAGCTTATTTCTTAAAGATTGCCCATCAGACTTCGGAGGCTATTCAAAATCAATGGTCGGATTCCGACTCTCTTTTTCTAGACATCGATGTTAGTCGTGGTCAACATAAGACAATATCTACCAATACCATCTCTACTTTTTCTCCTCTAATGACGTCAGGCATTACCCCTAAAATTATCGACTCTTTAATCAGCCGGCTTTCTGATCCTTCACAATACGCCACCCCGTACCCACTACCAACCACCTCCCTCAACAATCCTGTTTTTGAAACCAAGCGTTATTGGCGCGGACCAACCTGGCCCATTACCAATTTATTCACCATTATTGGACTCCATCGTAATCGCCAAAATCCAAAATGTCTCCTGTTACGTGATAGTTTGATAAGTAGTACCAAGCAGATGATTGATTCCTCTGGTTTTTTTGAATATTTTGACCCAACTCTTGGCTTAGCTCGTCCCAACAATCAAAATGCTGCTTACGGCTTTGGTACTTTCAGCTGGACAGCAGCAATTTATACCTTACTATCACAACCCAACTTAACCGATTTAAAACTTCCACTAGAAACCTAAAGTCTTTAGTTTTTCCTCAACAGCTTCATAGGAAAAATACTTCGAAGCAATCTCAAAATTTGTGTCGGTCATTTTTTTAGCCTTTTTCTTATCTGCCAATACTTGCCGAACCTGCTCAACTGCCTTATCAGTCACCTTACCGTTTATCGATATAGTTTTAAACCCTAGTTTTTCTAGGTCAGTCCGATATACCTTATACCGATTTATAAATACCGGCACCCTAAAATAAATTGCTTCAATAAATTGATTACCAAATCCCTCAACATCTGAAGGATAGGTCATCAGGTCACAATTATGAAAACAATCCCACAAGGTATAACTCCTTTTCCCATCAATTACCATCCGATTTGCCTCAACTCGATCCCCAATAAATACTGCTCTGATTTTTTTTGTTTCCACCAAATTTCTCAAGTCACCCTCATAGTCTCCTGACTCATCACCATGTCTACCGGCCAGTACCAATATCACCCTAGGATCGTTTAGCTTTGCCACTAACTCAATTGATAGTTCGATCTTTTTTCGTGGAACTATCCGAGTTGCTTGCAAAAAAACTATGTCATTTTTACTAATTCCAAAATCCTTCCGCCATTGTTGCGAAAATCCATTTTTATACGCTTTAGGATTATTAAAATCAAAACAATCTCCAATCACCGTCGACTCTACCCCAGCTCTTTTTTTTAGTTCTCCTGCCGAAATACTATTGATAGTAACGTGCTTTATTAGTGGGCTTACTGGTGGAAAAAATTTGCGAAAAAATTCAAAACATCCTGATCTTAAGTATCTTTTTCTCTCCCACCAAAAGTCGTGATGTTTAGCGATTGTCGGAATTTTAAGATCCTCAATCACCCGAGACAGTGCTACTGCTAATGGAAAATGTATGGGCAAACTAAAAACATTAGCCACAATCAACGCATCAAATTTGTTATTTATGAATTCTTCTCTAAGTACCCCCTCAATCTTACCCGCTAGTTCATAAATCTTTTTTTCCATCTTGCGATAAGAAATGTGATTGTCCACTACTTCCCGATGAACCTCATTTACACTGGGGTTAGTAAAGTGAAGTTCAGGAATCAAAATACCTCTGCGATCAAGTTCACCAGCGACAAACACAACTTTATGACCCATCCTTTTTAAAATTTTCCGCCACCTTACCGCCTCCAAGCTAACCCCATCATTCCCGGCTATCCTAAACGATAAATATCCGATTTTCACTAACCCCAATATATTATTAGCCAAGACTTAAATCAACCACCACTTCCAACTTGCCCATTTCTAATCACTCTCAGACTGTTGGTGTGGATTAAAAAAATAATCATATATATTTCCAGCAAACCACATTCATTTTTTATGAAGAAATTCGCAGCTATCCTTTTTTAACGAAGTTGAACGTGGTGACACATTCACTTGAGTTAAAAAAGTGTTTACAAGAATTTCGAATAAAAAATAACTGTCAAATCAATACCTTCTAAAACTATAAATCTGGTGAATAAAAAAAATACGAATATTATTAGATACAATACACTCATGACTCTATCTGAATTACTAAAATTTACTCGCCAACATTTCTGGGATCTGGGGTTTGAAGAGGTTGAGGTAAATTACTTAAATGAGTCTCTTCCCCTTGAACCAAATCTCTATTCATTCGAGACAATTTGGCGTAATCTCAGTACAAAATACTACCTACCAACTTCTCCCGAATTTGCTCTAAAAAACTTTTTGGCTCAATCAAAAAAAGACTGTTTTAGTATCAGCCACTGTTTTCGCGATTTAGAAAATAGTGGCCCCCAACACCACCCTGAATTTCTCATGCTCGAGTGGTATAAAGTCGATAAAACTTTAGATGATATTCGAGTATCGACTGAAAAGTTTATTAAGAATCTAATCCCAGAAATCACTTTTACCACACTAGTTATACCCTCTTCTCTACCCAATAACGAACCAGATTTTAATCAATATTTTCTCAATGAAGTCGAACCAACCCTCCCCAAAATCGGTGCAGTTTTTGTCACCGGTTACCCTTCATTTTTGGCCCCTCTTTCACTCCCCAACAAACGTTTTGAGCTCTATATAAACGGTATTGAAATTGCCAATGCTTGCGAGGAAAACCGTGACCCAGAACAAATTAAGTCTGCCTTCATAGCTGAACAAAAATATCGAACAGACAATCACCTCCCCACCCATCCCTTTTCCGAAAAGTTTATTAGTGATTCTTCCCTTCTACCTCCATCTAGTGGAATCGGATTAGGGCTCGAACGACTACTAATGATAATCAACCAGAAAAATCATATATAATAGTCATATGGCCCAACAACAACAAAAAAACACTCGGGTGAAAGCCCCTCAAAAACCAATGGTGTCTTTACCTCCTAGACCCTTTGCTCCACCATTTCAAAAACCTGTTTTTGGAAAACAGAAAAGTTTTACCACCGCATTTCGAACCCAAAGTAAAGGTGGTGGAGGTAAGTAGCATCAAACACTTTTTGCCACTATCACTACTGGCTCTTTTTTTAGCCATCGGAATTGGCTTAACTTCTCTATTACCACCTCTCATTTCTTTTCAAGATCAAATTGATCCTGAAGACCTTCATTCAGAATACGATCCCCATGCTGACGTCGCTGTTTTCAATAATCAAGTCATCTCAGTACCCAAACAGTCAACCTCCGTCCTCGGCGACACTATTTCACTACCTTCCAGCTCAGCTAAACAAATTTACGTCGACCTCACTACCCAAATTTTAACGGCTTTTGAAGATGGTCAAAAAAAGTTTGAATATAAAATCTCTTCCGGTACTTGGAACCGTACCCCCAACGGCACCTTCACCATCTGGGCTAAGGTGCGTTCCCAAAAAATGTCTGGAGGCTCCAAAGAATTGGGTACTTATTTTTATTTACCCAATGTTCCTCACGTTCTTTTTTTCTACAACGACAAAACAGCTAAGAAACTCGGCTATAGTATTCACGGAGCTTATTGGCATAACAACTTTGGGGTACCCATGAGTCATGGTTGCATCAATATGAAAACAACTGAAGTTGGCTCCATCTACAATTGGGCAGAAATCGGCACCACCATCACTATCAATGGTAAGTATCAGTCGCGCTTAGCTCAGAAATAAACCTAACTTAGTGTTATAATAGGATACAAGAGTCAGACCATAATATTAGCTTTTTTTATACTTTTGTCTTCATATGACCCCCAAAAACACCATCAAGATCGGTAGCTATCTCATAGATTCCAATCAAGTTTATTCCATTTATAAGATTGAAGACGATCGTTTATTCTATAAACCAGCAGTCAGTGGTGGTAATCACCCTTCAGTCACTGGTTCTATTCCTGCTGCCAACATTGCTATGGCCGGTTTTCGACCTCTTTTAAGTGCTGAAGAAATTAAGACTTTCTTTACTCAACTAGTTAAAGCCAGACCAGCCACCGAGCCAATCGATTCCAAACAGTTCAAAGAACAACTTATCAACAACGACCCCATTAAAATAATCCCCCTTCTTAAACAACTCTGGAAAACTAAAAATCTTCCCAATACCAACTTTTCTGGTACCAATCGCGATACTCTCGAGGATATTATTTCTCATTTAACTTTGGAATTTTCCATTGCTACCAAAAAACCTCCCGAAACTATCCGTAAAAAGATCATGGCTTCTTTGGTCAAGTAAACTATCTTTTTCCTGTTCCAAAAATTAGGGCTGTGGCTGTTCCTTTGACCCCGATACCGACATAATTCCAGCGATTATTGACTTGGTTGTCATCATGAGGCTTATCCCCTGCATAGACCCATTCAATTAGATGGACTCCCTCCATCTGATAACCATGACTAATATTTTCTCCAAGCCAGGTAAAACCTAGTTTGTCGTAGCCATTTTCTTTTTCCAAATAGTCTACAAAACCTTTGTGTTCATCAGTCCTACCTATACTAAATAGATAATCAGCCCGACTTTGGGCGTATTTTGCTAAGTTTTCATCCCAAGCCAAACGCTGAGACCCTCGTCGTACCCGGTAATCATTTAGAGCGTCCAATATCTCTTTGGGTGTCCCCATTCTTGTATCTTGGCCTACTTGCATCGTCCAAGTGTGTTCCCCCACCTGTTTGGCTACTCCCCATTCACCTGTCGGTACTGCCGGTACTGGCCTCTTTGTTGGAATTATTTTAACTATTTTTTTTGTTGGAACTGGAGTCATGGTTATAGTTGGCTCAACCTCAGCTGAAACCGTTGATTGCATCACTTGTGCTTCATTAACTACATAACCAGCCATTGGATCTACCACTTTTGTTACAAAAAAACTCAGCACCCAAGCAATAAACATTGAAATAATTTCCATTCTCTATTTTACCTTAATCTGTATTTCTCATACTTCCCTCCCCTTCTCACCCATATTCTCGATTATTTGATAAAATCAAAGGCACATTTCAATCAAAATTATATTTAGGCCCATAGTGAAATGGTTATCACTGGGATCTCCAAAATCTCCATTCGAGGTTCGAATCCTCGTGGGCCTGCAAAATAAAATAGACTCCGGATGGGAGTCTATTTTTGTTCTAAAAAACGAGGATGAGAAGTTTACACTGAGCGAGTGAAACGAGTCGAATGTGAATCCCTGCCTGCCGGCAGGCAGGCTCGTGGGCCTGCACTCTTTCCCTGTTAATTTCAGACTTTGATAATTTTTTGCTACCATGTCTGTATGGGACATGACCGACCGCATCCAGAAATTTACCCAAATCTTGTTTCTCGCTTACCCGAAGAAGGTGGTTACACCTTTCTCAATAAAGTCTTTTACACTAGTCAGACAACCGGTGAACCAGTCACTATCAACACCGGCTCACTTCACATTCAATACAAATATGAACCTGGGCAATCATCTTTTGTCGAAGGACTTACGTTGCTAGATGGTCAAGAGGATTCCGAAACTTTTAGTCGATTTATGGCAGTCGCCAACACTTTCGATCTTGAAATCGCCAAAGCTGAAGCAGCTGCCAAAAAACAAAAGAATAGCTGGTCTTTTAAACTTCCTTGGAAAAAGTAGCCAACCAACTTCTTAACGCCTCTTCAACAATAACCAGTCTTCCAGGAAAAGCATTATCATCAACTCTAATATTTACCAGATCTCCAAACTCTTCTAAAAACTTTTTATGATCAATTAATAGTTGATCCAGTCTCTTTAAAGATTCGTCGTAGCCCTTTGCTTCATAAAGTTTGACTAAAAACTCCCGACTCAAATCCAAATTAATTAAAAATAACTCATACCCACTCTCATCCAAATTCTGTTTATATTCAGAAAATTTTCGGTCAATACTAGCATCAAGAATAAACGATTCTCCTTTTTTTATCATTCTAGTTAATCTTTCCACAAACCTTTTCTCAACCTCAGGAATGTCATAACTCAGCTTGTCTTCAATTACTTCGCTGCGCACCGCATCGGCATTAAATGATGGCAACCCAAATACCCCGCTTAAATAATTTGCAATTGGTGTTTTGGAACTCCCCACTACTCCAGTAAATGCCACAATATATTTCATTCCCAATTTTACCTCTATTTATATTCTATTGGCAGATTATCACTTTCCCATTGAGCTATTCCATCAGTCATATTGATCACTTGAGAATATCCTTGCTTCATCATATATTTCACACTGGCTTCACTTCTCACCCCACTGTGACAATAAACATATATTTTTGCTTGTTTATCAGGTAAAGTTTTAGCCAACTCTTCCATCAAATTATCTATAGGTAAGTTTATCGCACCTTTTATATATCCCTCATCAAATTCTTCCTTAGTTCGGACATCAAGAATAATTACCTCCTCACCCCGGGTAATAGATTCATACATTTCTTTTGGTTTTATTTCAGGAATTTGCATATTGTTCTATTCTACCTAACTTCTTCATGCTAAAATATCCCTACTATCAGAGGGCCCATAGCGTAGTTGGTAGCGC
>Ga0172379_10006523_pt1 | contig 15566 bp, 16 predicted proteins | sample GrowelOW334metaG_FD_119756 | JGI IMG/M metagenome (GOLD analysis project Ga0172379, IMG submission 119756) | Groundwater microbial communities from an aquifer near a municipal landfill in Southern Ontario, Canada - Groundwater well OW334 metaG | ecosystem: Environmental > Aquatic > Deep... | reverse complement strand
CTTAACTGTCAAAGAACAGCGTCTCCTTCGTTCCCAAGTCAAAGCCGCCGGGGGAGAATTGGTCGTTGCCAAAAATACTCTCCTCAAAATTGCCCTGCAAAACCAAGGATATGATGCCGCAAGCCTCACTCCCGAACTCAAAGGCCAAAAAGTTACTTTGTTTGCACCTAGTGACGCCGTGGCTCCGCTTAAAGCTTTAGTTGAATTTAGCAAAGCCAACGAAAAAGAATTGCCAAAAATAAAGGCGGGTGTATTGGGAAAAGAAGTCCTAACTGTACAAAAAATTATGCAACTTGCCAATCTCCCCAGCAAAGCCGAATTGCTCTCCAAACTTCTGGGAACTCTCGCTAACCCCGCCCGCAATCTGGTCGGTGTCCTCGTTGCTCCCACCCGTAATCTGGTTTATGCCATTTCTGCCATTCAAACCAAAAAAGCTGTTCAATAATATATAAATTACCGGAATCTAGAATCTATTATCTAGAATCTAATATAAGGAGGACTTATGTCCGACACAAAACTTTCTCCCGCTCTCACTGAGATCGTCGAGAAAATCGAAAAATTATCCGTCCTAGAGGTTGCCGACCTAGTCAAAGCCCTCGAAGAGAAATTTGGCGTTAGCGCCGCCGCTCCCGTAGCCGTGGCCGCTGCTCCCGCTGCTGGTGCCGCTGCTCCAGTCGAGGAAAAAGACGCTTTTGATGTTGTTATCAGTAGTGGCGGTACCAACAAAATTGCCGTCATCAAAGCCGTCCGTGAGCTCAATCAAACTCTGGGCCTCAAAGAAGCCAAGGATTTAGTCGAAGCCGCTCCCAAAACGGTTCTCGAAGGTGCCAAAAAAGAAGACGCCGAATCAGCCAAGAAAAAGCTCGAAGAAGCCGGTGCCACCGTCGAACTCAAGTAATTGTTTGTTCTACAACTCAACTCAAAGCCCCCATACCTGGGGGCTTTTTGTTACTGCCAGATCTAGTCACTTATCCACCTTTCCCCATACTCGTATAACCCTACCCGTAGTGTCTATGTTTCTTCTCATATCTATCGTCTAACCTCTAACTTCTGCGATACTTCGTATCGCTGTCGCACAATATCTCTAGATCAATCACATCGCTAATCATACATAGTATTGCTCACCAACTATTAACTAATACATTTGGTAGATCAAATGAGATCCTATTGACACGCTCCCGCTCACTTGCTAATATCATCTCACATGAACGATAAAATCGATCTCAAAAATCTTCCCGACCTTTTGACCGTTCGCGAAGTTGCCGACCTCCTCCGTGTCTCCCCTCTTACCCTCAAACGCTGGGGCAAACGCGGCAAACTCCCCGCTATCCGCATCAACTCTCGCGGCGACCGCCGCTACAAAAAAGAACAAGTCCAGTGGCTCTTGGGCATCAACCCAGATCAGGGGTAATCATTTTTTCTCAAACATTTTCATATCCGCTAGTTTAAACACGTTGGTACAAAAGTCCCCCACCATATTTTCATCTTTCTTCTTATCTCCCTGCCATTCCAGATAAAGTTTCATAAAATCCTCCCGGGACAAATATGCCCATCCCATCGTGACCTGTCCAGGTATCTTATTATCAGTCGGATCTGCTACCCAGCGCTCCTTAAAACGTGCCTTTAGTTCTGTTACACCCTGAACAACCGCTTGCTGAATCCTGGGAATGACTCCATCCCTGCCAACTCCCCCTTCCATCAATAATTTAGCTTCCTCAGAACTACTTGCCCTCATTAGAATCCCCAGCTCATCTCCCCCAAGTCGAGTCAAATCATCATATGGGCGGATTTTCCCCGCCATCTGAAAGGCATTATAAATTGCCGCATCCCCCATATCGTGACCTTGATTTTTTCCCCCTGCATCATTAATTAGCTTCAAATTATCCAGATCACCCATGGCAACCACCAATCCCGGGTATTCATCCAAATTCCCTTGTAACATCCGCTGGGCCATCCGCTGAAGTTTCAAATCTACTGCCCTCCGGCTTAACACCCCCAGATCCCCCACCAAATCAGCTAATTCCCTTTCTCGAATTTGCGCCCGTAAAGACAGAACAGATGATTCCTCCCGAGGAAACTTTTCTCGCATCTTCAACACAGTTGCACGGTCAACTCCCATCCTTCTACTATACAACCCGAGCGATCACTTCCGCTACCTCTTCGGCACTGTTTGTCATCATCAAGTTTTGGCGCAGTTCCCCTGCCCCGGGAAATCCATGGGCATACCAGGCCAAATGTTTTCGCACAGGCAAGAATGAATATTCTTGCCGAGTGCCCTTCCGTAGCCTATCGGGCGAAGGAGGGTCGGCATCCATAAAGATCTCCTCAAATTTTCTCGCGTGTTCTACCGCCCAGGCCAACCTTTGCTCTTTCGTTGGATCCTTAATCCCTGCAAAAACACCTGGATTACCTTCTGCTCCTCTTCCAATCAAGACCCCATCCACCCCATACTCTAACGTCTTACGTCTAACATCTTTTATCTTCTTTACATCTCCATTCCCCAAGATGTAACCCCCATGATGGTGGACTATCTCCCCTGCCCGTGCAATTGTCTCCCAATCCGCTTCTCCGGTATAAAGCTGCCGAAGAGTCCTGCCGTGCAAACTCACTACCGCTGGCGCTACCTCCATTAGCGTTTCCATCCACTCCTCCATCTCGGTTTTGTCGGTTACTCCAATCCTGGTCTTGACCGAAACTGGTAAGCTGGTGTTTGCCTTAGTCACTCGTATAATCTCCTGCGCCAACTTGGGTGTCCGGATCAGCCCCGCCCCTGCCCCCTGTTCACTCACCTTCTTGGCTGGACAACCCATGTTGATGTCAATCCCGTCAAATCCCATGTCCTCAATTAACTCTGCAGCCTCGGCAAACAATTCCGGTGTTCGTCCAAACACTTGGGCAACAATCGGCCGCTCACTTGGGTCAAAGCGAAAAGTTTGTAACAGCCGTTCCCTTCGCTCTCCTTGGGTGAAATGCAAAGCATCTACACTTACAAACTCGGTAAAAATTACGTCTGGCTTCCCATACTTCGCCACCATATAGCGAAAAGCGGCATCCGTCACTCCATCCATCGGTGACAGTCCCACCACCGGCAAACCTCGCCCAAACAAATCCTGCCAAAACATATCAATCTATCAACTTGTGATACATAACTAACCACCCAAATTGGAATACTTTCAAAATCCGCCGATACCGCCACGGTTCGTGGACCAATCGCCATAACCACTTTAATCCCAGTTGATCAATCCACTTTGGGCATCGGGCTACGGTTCCTGCCCACTCGTCTAGTACCCCCCCCACCCCCATTGCCACCCTAACCCGCAGATATGGTCGATTCTCCTCAATCCACAAATCCTGGTAGGGAGAACCGTATGCCACCAACAAATAGCCCGGCTCATACGCGTTAATCCGCGCGATGGTCATACTGGCTTCCTCATTTTTTTCTACCCTCACACTCCTGGCCCCCTCGTACCACTCAACCAGTAGCCGGGGATAGCTTTTCCTCATTTCAATTGCTGCCCGCTCTGCTACGCCACTCCGTGCTCCCAGCAAAAAGACTTTTTCACTTTTTTGCTCCGCATGCCGCAAAATTTCTTCAACCAACTCGACTCCACTCACTCTCTCCACCTTGCCCCGCCCCAACCACATGCTGGCCCAATACACCCCCCACCCGTCGACTACTGTCAGACACTGTGTTAGCATGGATCTAAACCCTTCATCAGTTCTTGCCTCCATCACATACTCTGGGTTGACCGTCGCCACGTGGAGCATTTCCTTCCTCTGGAGCCACATTTTCCTTAGCACTTCACTTTTCTGAGTGCCAGATAGAGGTACTCCCAGGATTTCTATTGACTTATCCATCTTTTTTGTTGGTTTAATTTGGGTCTTCAGACCAACTTTGGCACTATTTTTTCTGTTTTTGCGACTCATGTCTCATTCCTATCTTGCTTCATCATACCGCTAGGCATCAATTTTAGCAAAAACAACTCAATTTGACAGGAAAAATACTATCTTATATTTTTAGAACTACTAATTTTAACCCCCTTCTATCATCCCATCTTATTTATTATTACTACAAGTCTATATATAATTGAATACGGATGGCCATATTTAGCTCATTGATCAAATATTTTATTCAAAAAAGAACCTAAAATGTAGAAAATAACCGAAATATCACGAAATTTCTCTAACGATAATTATACCCCTCCCCTGCCTCTATAATAATTAGTGGATATTTACAATTTACTCTATATCTTACGTAGAATATTTATAACCTATATAACAAAACTTTCAAGGTCGCCTTCGCCGCCTTTTCCCACGTTAACTGTTTAATTCGCGCTCGTCCCGCACCAATTAATTTAGTTCGTAATTGTTGTTGGTTGGCAATCTTTTTCATTGTTTCCGCCAATTTGGGCACAAACGCATCGTCTAACGGAACAACTATTCCTGCGTTCCCCACCACTTCGGGTAGCGCCCCTCCATTACTCACCACTACCGGGACCCCTGCTTTCATCGCTTCCAAAGGTGGTAGTCCAAAACCTTCCGTCCAGGACGGCTGCACATACATCCCTGCTCCCAGATAGAGCGCCTCAAGTTCACTCTCACCCACTCGTCCGGTTACGATAATCCGTTCAATTGCCGGGCTCTCCCCAATTTCTCTCCACAGATCATCGTTCATCCATCCCATTCCACCAGATATAACTAGCTTGTAACCAGCGGGTAACTCAGCCTTTTCAAACGCTCTTACCAAACTCACCAAATTTTTGCGCGGCGACGCCGTCCCGACAAATAACACATACTTTCCCCTCTGCAAGCCGTATTTCTCCCACGTTTTTTTGCTAAGATCTTCATTCTGGATTATCGATTTGTTCTCAACCCCTTCGTATATCACACTGATCTTTTTTGTATCAATCCCGGTCTCATTAATTAAATCTTGTTTGGTATGCTCCGAGACCGCAATCAACCTGTCAGCCTTGTGGGCGGCGTAATAAGTCGACAACGGCAAGTACCACCGCTGCAGCCGATTACGGTATTCCGGGAGCCACATGTATTCCAAACCATGGATCGTCACCACCGTTGTCAATTTCTCTCCCACTCCCCGACGGACAATCGGTAAAGTATGAGCCGGCACCCACAAAACTTCAATTCCCCGCATTTCGCTTTGCACCGCATACTTTTGCCACGTGGCCTTCGCTAGTCCCCATTGTGTCCACAGGTACCGATACTTGATTGGACAAACCAATATATTATTTCTTTTGCCAAGCAAGGACAAATTTGCCTTTGGCCGGATAAATAGAACAAAAAAATGCTTTTTTGCCTCTGGCAGTTGCAGCATCTCATTGATAACGTGGTATGAATAATTTTCCGTGCCCGTCCGCTCTTCGGCAAACGCTCTCGAGCAATCAATTCCGATTACCATATCACAATGATATCAGATCATAACAATAACATGCATTTTTGACCGTACTTATTCGGTGCAGACATGTTTCGCAACCGAAGAAATGTTATCTTAAAGCCCGTCTGTACGTATCAATATTCTCGATCGCTTTCCCCGTCCCTTTAACCACACACAACAGCGGTTCCTCTGCCAGATATGCGGGCACCCCCACTTCTCTGGTTAACAACGTATCCAAATTTCGCAAAGTTGCCGTCCCCCCACTCATCACAATTCCTCGATCAATAATGTCTGACGACAATTCCGGCGGTGTCTCTTCCAGCACTGCCTTTACCACTCCCACTATCTGGGCGAGAGGTTTTGTCAAAGCTTGGTACACATCACTTGAAGTCAGCGTAATTGTTCTAGGTAGTCCAGTCACCGTATCTCTTCCCTTTACCTGGATACTCTCTTCCCGCGGCAACTTGATTGCCGAACCAATCTTTATCTTCACCATTTCTGCAGTTTGATCTCCGATCACCAGCGAGTGATTACGCCTGGCAAAATCCATAATTGCTTCATCCAATTTGTTTCCCCCCACTCGCACACTTTTGTGGGCCACGACGCCTCCCAAAGATATGACAGCCGTCTCGGCACTTCCTCCGCCTACATCCAAAATCATATTTCCCGAGGCTTCCGCAATCGGGACTCCCGCCCCAATCGCCGCCGCCAGAGGTTCATCAATCAGATAGGTTGCCTTGGCTCCAGCTGCCATCGTCGCATCCACTGCCGCCCTCCGTTCTACTTGAGTACATCCAGCCGGAACACAGATCATTACCTCTGGTTTTAACCACAGATTCTTTCCTACGGCCTTTTGAATAAAAAACCGTATCAGTGCCTCGGTAATCGCGTAATCAGCGATCACTCCGTCCTTCATTGGCCGGCTCGCAATGATATTCCCGGGGGTTCGCCCCAACATTGTCTTGGCTTCATGCCCTACTGCCACTACTCGCATATCCTCGACAGATACCGCTACCACCGTTGGCTCGTTCAGGACAATTCCTCTGCCTGCTACCCAGACCAAAGAATTCGCCGTCCCCAAATCAATCCCTATTCTTTTTCCCCAACTCATATGCCAACATTCTAGCATATTTACTTTTTCACGCATTTTTCCCTTTACCGCATTATCTACTTTATTACCGCACCTTCTGACCTAGATTTTGCGGTATATAACCCGCTTGACATTCAGATTCACTCGTCATACACTGAAAATATTCCCAACAAACTTAGACAAACCAGAAGAAGGGCAAGTTGTGGACAACTTATATACCGTTAGCGAGGTCGCTGACAAACTAAAAATCTCCGATAAAACTCTTAGGCGCTGGGAAGACGCTGGACGTTTTCATCCCAGCCGCACTTTGGGGAACCAAAGGCGTTATAGTCTTAGCGATATTCAAATCCTCGATGCTATCAAACACAACGTCATCCCCGATCAAGCCGATCTTTTATCCGTTGAGCAGGCCGGTAGCCTGATGGGAGTAGCTCCAACCACCATCGAGCGCTGGGAACGGGAAGGCAAAATTCACCCGTTTGTCACCATGGGTGCCACCTACTATCCCAAACACCGTCTTGTCAACAAAATGACCGAACTCAAAGCAGATCCCGAAATTCTCAATCCTCCCCCTACCTTTCTTCCCCCTCCTTCGGCCGCCGTAGCCTCGGCGCAGGAGGCCGTTCCCACCATTAAATCACTTTCCACCCCTCTTACTCACCCCCACTCATCCTTCACTCTACCTTCCTCGCTCCTCACCCAAGCTTTACTTACCTTGATCCTTCTCTTGCTTTATCATCTCTTTTTTAACCAACCGCCTTCGCTTCCGGACAGTCCTGCTGTACCTGGCGAAGTCCAAGGCACCTCAACTCTTGCCCCCGATCCACGGCTCGATGACTTGATTACCAAATTTTCGGATCACTTGTCCGCCGAGATGCTCAAAGACGCTAATACTGTTCCTACAACTACCATTAACCTCGCTCAAACCGCGCTGATTACCGGCCAAGCCACTCTCCCTCAAGGCAAAGCTCAAGTCTCGGTCTCACATGCTAGTTTAACCAAAGCCACTCCTGTGACCGCGACTTTTACTTCCGACTATGCTCCTGCCAAAAAATTTTGGATTACTGTAACCCAAGGATCCTTTACTCTCCACACCGACTTCCCGGTCACTGCCGATTCTGTCTTTAACTACTCTTTCCTAAGTAAAGAATCAACTCCGAGTGCTTCTCCACAGCCCTAGTTATCCCCTCAAATAAACCACCAGCTCACTCGTTAACAGTCCCAACTGTCCATCAAGTCCTTGATGCTGTATTCCAGGGTGAGCAATCTTAACTTTTGCTCTAACATTTCCACTCCCATCACAACCATTACACAAAGTTGGTCCCTCCACCACTTCCCATTCTAAATAATTAGAATCACCCACTGTATGAGGTAATAATCTTGGCACTTCGTTCAAAATAGTCATATTTTCCTTTACGCATTATTTACGCACAAACAGCGAGTCTACTCTTACTCAACTTTGTTGTCAACCATGTATAATAGGTGCCATGCGTCCCGCTCAAACCCGTTTCCGTCTTCTCATCTTCCTCTCTACCCTTCTCTTTATCGGTCTTGGCACCTATCTGGTCATTCGCTATGCCAAAGGCGACCGCCTGGGCCAATCTGGCATTGTCAAAGGGACTGGCCTCCTTTCTGCCAATAGTTTCCCGACCGGCGCCGAAGTCTATATCAACGGGAAATTGACGACAGCCACCGACAACACCCTCAACCTTGACCCTGGCGAATATCAACTCGAAATCAAAAAAGACGGTTATCACACCTGGAACAAACGACTCACCATCACCAAAGAGCTCGTGACCCAAACTAACGCCCGCCTTTTCCCGGTCAGCCCCACCCTTGAACCCTTGACCTATACTGGTGCCATCAATGCCATTCCCTCTCCTGACGGAACCAGCTTGGCTTATGTGGTCGCTTCTGCCTCTGCCGCCACCAAAAATGGTCTCTACATTCAAGATCTGGATTCCTCTCCCATCTCTCTCAACAAAAGTGCGCGCCAGATCAGCCGCGAAGGCGGTGGCTACTCCTACGCCAATTCTCATTACACCTGGAGTCCCAATGGCTCCGAAATTCTAGTTGCTTTCGAAAATGGAGATCACCTCCTCCTGGATTCAACTCGTTTCAACGATCCCACCGAGCTCAAAGATGTGACCGTTCGACTCCCTCAAATCCTCTCCGAATGGGAACTTGAATTGGCTCGCACTGATCTGACTCGTCTTACCAAGCTCCCCGATTTTTTCCAAGGCTTGGCTACTGAATCCAGTATCCTCACCAACCTCTATTTCTCTCCAGACGGAGAAAAACTTTTATACCAAGCTTTGAGTAATCTGGAAATTCCCATCGGCTTGATTCCCTCTCTCCCCTCCTCTTCTAGCCAGCCAGAAACCCGTCAATTGTCGCCCGGCAACTGGTATGTCTATGATCTCAAAGAAGACAAAAATTTCCTTATCGCCGAAGGTTCAGCTCCCTCCCCCTCTCCCTCCCAAACCCCCAAAACCAAATCCAATCTGGTTCAACTCTCACCTGTCCTTCAAAAAACCACTCTTCTTTCCAACCTCGAACCTCTTCCTGCCGAACTAATCTCCTCTCCCTCCGCCTTCCATACCCTTCAACAAGACGGGAACCTCACTAATACCCTCGCTCGCTTTAATGCCCAATACTCCTCTATGACAGTTGGTAGCCTCCAGTGGTATCCCGACTCCATCCACCTAATCATTACCACCGAGCAAAATATTGTTCTCATCGAATATGACAGCACCAACGCAACCACTGTCTACGCCGGACCTTTTGACCACACTTTTGTCACTCCTTGGCCAGATTACTCAAAGATAGTTACCCGCATTCAATTTTCTCCCGACACCCCTCCCAACCTCTATACAATCAAGCTTAGATAATTGTATAGTTATATCATGTTCAATCTGCTCACTCACAACTACTTAACTCGTGGCTTCTGGGGAGACGAAGCCTGGACCATTGGTATTTCCCGCCTCCCCATCACAGAAATCATTACCATTACCGGCCAAGACTTCCATCCCCCCTTCTATTATTTTCTCGTTCACGCGTTGGGTTCGCTTACCGGCTTTTCCGAAGTCCCCATTCGTCTCCTTTCCACCCTCTTTTTCCTCCTAATTCCCTTTCTCGTATACAAACTAACTGGATTATTTTGGACCACTAAAAATACTCTCACTAAAATCTATCGTCTATCATCTAGTATCTTGATCCTTTTCTCCCCTGTTCTCTTTACCTATGCTTTCGAAGCTCGCTCCTACGGTCTGTTGGCTTGCGAAACCATCCTCTCTGCCTACATTTTTTGGCGAGCGCTCAATGAAAACAAAGGACATTACCTCTGGAGAATCCTCTATACCATTATTGGCGGAATTATGGTCTATACCCATTACTATTCTTGGTTTATTCTCGCCTCACATGGCTTTTATCTCCTCCTTTTTGAACGTAACAAAATCCTCGCTCTCCTCCCTAGTGCTCTCGGAGTCCTCCTCATTCAGCTCCCCTGGCTGCCCACCCTTCTCGGACAAACCAGCTCGGTCCAGTCCAGCTACTGGATCGGCCCCATGAACAATCGTACCCACGCCGAATTCTTTCTCCGCGTTGTTGGGGGAGATCGAGTAACCATCATGCAATCACCTCTCGCTTACTCTGTTGGCACCATTCTCCTTCTTGATTTCCTCTACCGGCTATATCAACACGATTTCCCCCGCCATTACCGATTCCTTCTTACTTGGCTTCTCGTCCCCACCCTCCTTCCCACCATCATTTCGCTCCTCTTTACTCCCGTCTTCTATTATCGCTACCTCATTTTTTCCGCCATCCCCATTCTGATTCTAACTGTTCAGGCTCTCAAGCGTCTGCCTGAAATCATCTTTTTCTTGATCGTCATTGCTCTCCTTGGTGCTCAAGTCTACGTTGATTATCGAATTTTCTCTCAATACCCCCGTTCCATGCGTGAAGAAGTTGCCGAACTCTACCAAACCAAGGTAAAAAATGATCAGAACGTCTATACCGTCCTACCTTCCTTTGCCGAAGTAGCCTACTACCTCCCCAACACATCTCCCATCAAAGTCCTGCCGCTCGGTCTCATTCAATTCTCTGGCAAATCACTCCTCGATGCCTACGTCCGCCTCGGTAAAGCCGAGATTGTCGATGGGGTTACTCCTTACTATCTCCTCGAACCAGGCCCCAAAACAAGCCTTATCGACACAACTAAGGTAAAATAATCTCAACGTCCCTGTAGTTCAACGGATAGAACTGCGGTTTCCTAAACCGCCAATCCAGGTCCAATTCCCGGCAGGGACACGCACGCACTTCAAGTTACGCAGTAACATGAGAAATGCCTCCAGACATATAATAGTCTGGGAGGCCAAAGTTCTCTATTTCCGCTCAAACTCCGAATAAATCAGACACGCTTCGGCCGTCTCATACTCAAACAACTCTTCTGGTTTAAACACTAATCCAATCTCTTTCCCGGCATTCTCAGTGCTATCCGAGGCATGAATCAAATTTTGGCTCCCACTCAAAGCGTAGTCGCCGCGGATACTCCCGGCTTCCGCTTCGTACCCTTTAGTCACTCCGACAATTTTTCGGACTACGCTGACTGCTTCTTGTCCTTCCCACACCATCGCCACGATCGGTGTCCAGGTCATAAATCCTTTTAGGTCTTTGAAAAAAGGTTTGTCTTTGTGGTGAGCATACCAGGTGTCCAATAGTTCATCTGTCAGTCTCATCATCTTCAGTCCCACCAACTTGAGTCCTTTACGCTCGAACCGGCGCATGATTTCTCCAATTAGTCCTCGCTGTAATCCATCTGGTTTAATCAAAATTACTGTGCGTTGCATAGACATATTTTTCTCCTTCTCTTTTTATTCTATCACGACTCACTTGTACCCTCCAACCCCAATCAAATATAAGTTATAATCCTCTTGTCGGGGTGTGGTCCAGCGGTAGGATGCGCGCTTCGGGTGCGTGCGGCCTCGGTTCGATTCCGAGCACCCCGACTTACTTAGCTCTTGGTCCCACAATTACTGTCCTAATCTCCTCTTCTTTTACTAGCTCCGTCAATACCTGTTTAACCTCATCTAGCGTCACTCCTCTAACAATCCGTTCCACCTCTTCTGGTTGCCTAATCTCATCAGTTATCAAAGCTCGCATCCCAAAGAATTGGGCCACCCCCATCGAATCCTCCAAAGTCAGGGGCAAATGACCCAGCACGTATTCTTTGGCTTTCCTTAGTTCTGTTTGGGTAATTGTCGACCCCAGCTTGAGCAATTCCTCCTTAGATACTCTTAAAGCCTCTTCAAGCTTCCCGAGTGCCACTCCCGCCCGAACCGCCAAATACCCCACATCATAGGCCGTATCCATCTCAGCTCGCACGTAGTAAGCCAGTCCCCGCTTCTCTCTAATCTCGTTAAATAATCGGCTGCTCATCCCTCCCCCCAAAACAATTTGCCCTAACTGGAGTGCATATCGCCTAGGATCAATCAAGGAGACTCCTGGCACACCCATCAAAAAATGGGCTTGTTCAGTTTTTCTTCTCACATGCTTCGTTTGAGGATTCCCATACTTCCCTGCCTGGTTATATGTCAACATCCCTCCCTTCCCCATTCCCGACAATTTATTTTCCAACTCAACTAACATCTCTCGTCTATCACTTGGGATCTTCCCGGCTATAACTACCAACACATTCCCTCCCCGATACCACTCGTGCATGTAAGTTCTCAAAGCTTGGCTCGTGGTCGCTCTAACCGTCTCTTTGTCTCCAATAATTAGTCTCCCCATACTGCTTCCGTCATAGATCAGGTTTTCAAACTCCTCAACCGCCCGCTCTCTGGGTTCATCCTCATACATGGCAATTTCCTGCACAATCACTTCTCGTTCCCGGGTCAAATCTTCTTGAGGGAGGCTCGGCACCGTCACCATTTCCGCCAGAATCTTCGTGGTCAAAGGCAAGTGTTTGGCTGCACTGGTAATGTAGTAACCTGTATATTCCTTGCCGGTAAAGGCATTATTCTCGGCTCCAATCGAATCAATCGCGGTCGAAATCGCCATGGGCGTTGGGAAACTCTTGGTTCCCTTAAATAGCATGTGTTCCAACACATGGGAGATCCCCGCCTGCTTTCCGGTCTCATTCCTAGAGCCGGTTTTAACCAAAATCATCATTGTCACCGATTCAACTCCCGCCATTGGGATCGCCAACACTCTCACCCCATTTGCCAACTTGGTGTAGTTAACGTCAAACTTCATGATTATTTCCTTTCATAGTGGACCGTGGCGGACTCGAACCGCCCTTTCCGCAATGCGAATGCGGTGCTCTACCAGATAAGCTAACGGCCCAACTTTTCTATTTTACTACAACCCAGGCTAAACCGATCGCTACCATCCCTCCACCAACTATCGCTCCCATCATTGCCTGTGCCCACGTATGATGTTTTTGCTCTACTCGTGCCCAAGCTACCAGACATAATATCGCGTATAACCAAATATACTTCCACTCGAAAAACATATTAATCGCCGTGATTAAAACCGCATTAACCCCCGTATGTAAACTAATCTTCCACTTGAGTGTAATCAGGAAAAAGACGATTGCCACTCCATAAAATACCGCCAAGATCTGGACTAACTCGTTTTTGCCTAGTTCATGGGCCATCCATATTCCCCCCAGATGACAAATCAAAGTAAACAAATATAAGGGAATTCGTTGTTTCCGATTTCGAATATCCCAGTTTGAAATCTGCCGATGATAAAGCATTATTAAAAAAAAGATTAAAGGCACGATCGCATCGACAAACAACAACAGTCCCAAAAACCGCCATCTAAGTCCCTCTTGGATCGCCACCGCGACCGCCAACACAATCGCCAACGGGATCTCCCACACCGGATCAAACACTCTCGACACCACTTGCGCCAAAATCTTCCTCACACCTTCTACTATACACTAACCTCTCGGATTTCCCCCCTTGTTTCTCTCACTCAGTGCTGGCAGAACACTTCCCATGCTCGCTGTTGTCCCCCGTGGCACATAATTGCCCATATCCTCATGTCTGCTCGCCAATACTTCCACCAAATAATCCTCAATTCCATGCAGGTGAATTGCCACCTCATTTTTCTCCTTAGTCTTAAACTCATTTACATCCAAGCCCTTTCTTACCAATTCCGCTTCTAAAATCGGTGTCATTGGGTATCCATGGAGAAAATTCCGTATCTGAGCAATTATCAAGGCTTCCTTCGGCGCTTCTTCCGACAAGACTATTTCCGGTAAAAGTTTCTGTTCAGGTTCCCCTGGCATCAAGGCTCTAGATGTATCAGCACTCACTGTCCTAGAACCTTTTGGCCTCCCTCTCTTCCCCCCGCCCGCTACAAATTGTTCTTTTTTAGCATCCCATCGTAATCCCATTCACATATGCTACCACAATTTAGCCCTATTTATTACTCAAAGTTACCCCGACTGGTACGAGCTCACCTTCATTTCTTTTCTGAAATACCTCCCTCGTCTGTGTGTTCACAAAAAACATTGGTTTCCCCGGAAACTTAAACTCCAAATAATACTCTTTTTGTCCTTCCATAGCTCGTAATCTTTTTGCCATCGCTCCCAAACCATTACTGCAAATACATCTAACACAAACAGATGCTATCATCACGTTTTCCATTCCCTCTGGTATCTTCCTATCTCCCTCTTCATCCTTAAATCCACAACCATCCCGTTGATTGCACCACACACACTTTTCTTTTAATAACATCGGTCGGATTATACCAAACTACATTTCCGTTGGGGCCTGGATCCCCAATAACCCCAATCCACTCTCAAGAATATTTGCCACCGCCTCTGTCAACGCCAATCTTTCTACGTTATCCCCTATCTTGTGTGCGTTGTAGAAACTATTAAATCTGGTCGAAAGCTCATAAATATATGTCGCCACTAGTTGTGGTGCAAACTTCTCTCCCGCTTCCACCACCACCTCCGGATACCGGTACAGCCAACGCAAAATACTCATCTCTTCATTACTAGGGTTGATCCCTTGCAATTGCGAGGGTTGATCCCTTGTAATCTCACTCTTTGCCAAAACACTTTTTGCCCTGGCAAAAGTGTACTGGAGATATGGCCCGGTATCCCCTTCCAGATTAGTCATCTTCTCTGGTTCATAGACAATATCCCCGCCGATTGCCTGCCTTAGCACCGTATATTTTAGCGCCCCAACAGCTACCATATCCGCTACCCGCTCTCGCTCCTTGATTTCCCGCTCCCCCATCTTAAGTTGTACCACCGCTTTCAAATCATTGAGTAACCCCTCCCCTGTTATTACCTTGCCAGTCCGGCTGCTCATCTTCCCACTTACTAGCTTCATCATCCCATGGGGAATATGCGTCGTTTTTGCTGCCAGTTCGGGGTACAATTGTTCCATCACCCGCAAAACTACCTTAAAATACTCGGTGATCTCGTTGGCTGTGACAATATACGATCGGTCGTAGGAGTATTTCCCATACTTAGTCTTCGCCAGTCCCAAATCCTTGGCTTCATAAGTCGGCAGCCCCAATTTATTGCGGAATACTCGGGTATGTAAATGATCTTTTTCTCCTTTATATACTACCGCTCCCTCTTCGCCTACTTCCAAAACACCCTTGGCTAACCCTTCCTTAACAACCTCTAGTCCCACCGGTCCCGCTTCGCTCTCAAAAAAATATTCATCAAACTTGGTTCCCAGCCGGGCATAAATCGTCTCAAAATATGCTAGCGACCACTCTCTCCCCAGATCATAAATTTTGTTAATCTCGGAATTACTTCTCTCATAAATTTGCAGGTTTAACTCGTGGATTTCCTTTTTGACTCCGTCATCTTCTTCATATCTTGTCGCCCCCAGCGCATACGCCTGTCCCATCATCTTCTGTCGCTCTTTGAGTTCCCATTTCTCTAACTCCCCTAGTTCCAACTTCCTCATTCCTAATTCCTGACGTATTCCCCAAATCGCCTTGGCCACATGTAATCCCACATCCCCCTGGTAATTGGCTCGTTTCACTTCTGCTCCTTGAGCGATCAACATCCTGGCCAGACTCTCGCCGATCGTGTTACTCATTAGGTGG
>Ga0172379_10006522_pt1 | contig 15571 bp, 16 predicted proteins | sample GrowelOW334metaG_FD_119756 | JGI IMG/M metagenome (GOLD analysis project Ga0172379, IMG submission 119756) | Groundwater microbial communities from an aquifer near a municipal landfill in Southern Ontario, Canada - Groundwater well OW334 metaG | ecosystem: Environmental > Aquatic > Deep... | reverse complement strand
CTTATGCATTATCACATTCTTTGTCAGAGAAACCTATATACGCCATTCATAAATCTGCTTCATTCTACTTATTCTCAGCTGGATTTCCGGCGTTAATACCGTTTTTCTCCATAGGGAAATTTCCCCTTATTTACCGAGAAATAGGGGGTTATCTTCGCTTCAAATATAAAGTGTTGAATCCCCGCCTCATAGCGCTGTCATTATCTGATCGTTAATATATACCACTTATATCGTCTGTCATTTTGACGACCGGTGATTTACATCATTATTCAGGATACTCTTGAAATAACTGTCCCCAGGGGCTTTCCTTAATCCATTTGTCTACTGTGGATTTTCCCCGGAGAGGATACCAGTAGTGATCGTGATAAAACTCGCTCGCGAAAATAAAAATATTCACCAGCGGTGTATGGAAAAGGAGTTTCTGAAATATCCTGAGAGGTGAACGCCAGAGAAGCATCCCCGTTCCGGTTCCAAAGTTGACCCCCACTTTGAAATTCCAGCGTTCTTCTGCAGCCTCCGGCATACCGACTATTTCGATATTTCGAGGATCACCCTGCCCTAAACCAAGCTCTGAGGCCCGTGCGATATAACGGATGCCAAGAGGGTCAAATCCCATCATCTGAGCAGCTACAGCATCAATGGCTACCTGGTCGGATGAGGCAAGAATAACATTTTTACAGTGCGGTATCAGTGTACGGGGACCCGCCCCGCTTCCAGCGGTTGTGCCGTCCATGGTACTGAAAATACCCGTGTGGATTTCTTTTTGTATGGATAGAAGATCAACCAGAGTATCATGAATCCATGTATGCGTGTAGTGACGGTGGATATTGAGAAGACCTCCAAACGCATTTTTCATCGCTCCTGTAGTCACCGTATACGAATGAGTTTTGACAGTAGGCAGATGGACAATATTCTTTCCGATAAAAAAATCCGGAATATATATTCCCTCGGGAAATATTTTGTCAAGTACGAGCATTTCCGCCCTGGGATTATAACGCACCCATTTCATGTCTTCATCCTTGAAATTATATTTTACCGGGATGTCATATTTCCTGAGCACCGGTCCGAACCGGTTATACTTGTCCCCCATATCGGCGATAGTGACTACAGTTTTATTGTGCACACTGACCAGATCATCGAATCCCATGCTCTTGAGTGCAAGGATGGTTCCCTCGAGCTGCCAGGGGGTAGTGTTGGATGAGGGGAAAAGAAGGTGCCAGCTGATATTGTCTTTAATGATGGTCTTGGCAGAATGGTCAAGAGCCATGTCAATGCCTGCGAGTTCGCAGAGACGGCAGTAGTCTTTCAAAACGGTTTCGGGTGTTGTTTTCAGCACAGCAACTTTTGATGGTCTTATTCCCATTTCTGGTCCTCAATTTTCTTCTTGTGTTTATCGTCCGGACTCACCTGGTGTCATGAGCGGCAGTCGGGTGGAACACCCGTTTATCGCTTTTTTATCGTCATATAGAGGGAGGAATACTATTAACGTAAATGTAATACCGTTCATTTAGCCCAAACTGCACTTCGACAAGCTCAGTGCCCGCTGGTTGAGCCTGTCGAAACCAGCCTTACGTGAACAGTATTTAACGTAAATGTAATTCTTTAAGAGCTCTGAAAAGTAACTTTATTTGTTTCCAGGACATGGTTTTCATATGATTCCGCAAAAAGTAGAAGACTGTACCGGGATCACGTTGAATTTTTCTGGAAATTCTTTTCGATTCATTTGCTAAATCGGAGTATGACTTTGTCCACGGCAATTTAACCCATGGCCATGGACCGTCAATTGTCCAATCACCCTGAAGCGAACAATTTTTTTTCGCATCTTCATACACTTTAGTGCTGGGCAAAGGATAAAGGACAGGAATAAATCCAACTACGGGCTTTGTCTTTAAGAGAAAGGATATTGTTTCATCAAGTGTTTCTTTTGTTTCACCCGGCATACCGATCATTATTTCACCATAGCAGCCGATACCTGCTTTTTTAGTAAGTTTAACTGCATTGATATTCATTTCAACCGTAGTTTTTTTATTCATGCTGTCAAGCATTTTCTGCGAACCCGATTCAAACCCATAAATAATCTGTATAACACCGGCTTCCTTGAGTTTTCTTAATATTTCCTCATCAATGGAATTGACGCGACTCCTTATTTTTATTTCAAATTTATAGTTGCTCTTGGACAAATACTCCGCTATTTCCAGACACCGTTTTTTATTCGCAGTAAAAGCATCATCCTGTATATGAATTGCTGTGATCCCTCTCCTTTTAAAATCTTCAAATTCCTCTATTAAGTGCCCGGTACTGCGAAATCTGTACTTTTTTTCCACTTTAAAGCAAAAGTTGCAACTATACGGGCAGCCTCTGCTTGTTATCATCATATCCATTTTCCCGCGTGCTGCCATATTCCAATACATTCCCCTGCTATAGTACCTGTCCAGATAACTTCTGTCTGTTTGAGGCAAGTCGTTCAGGTCATCTATATAATCTCTTTCATTTTTCACTATCTTGCCGTCAGTACGGTAAACAAGACCGGGTACTTCTGTTTCCGAACATTTCCCCGATATCATTTTTGCCAACGAAACTATCGATCGGTCACACTCTCCCTGCATCGCGTAATCAAATTGAGGCATCTTTTCCAATGTCCATTCCGGCCATACTGTAGGGTGAGCGCCTCCCGCAACCATAGCGGCATCAGGTATATACTTCCTCAATCTCTGTGTATTTTTATGGAAAGTTGCCACATAGGGTGTATAGCAGGTAAAGCCGACCAATTCAGGCTTAAAATTCCCAATTTCCCGGAAATAATTATCCATATTGGAAAATAAAGCAGCGTAATCGAAAATTGTTACTTCGAATCCATGTAACGTTAAATTCGTGGCGAGATTACACAAATGGAGAGGAGGGTAATAGCCGGTTTGCCTGCCTTGAAATGTGTCATACGAAACTAAAGCTATTTTCATACATTTCCCCTTCGTTCGATTTCACCGCTAACGCGTAGACAAATACCCTTCTTAACCGGTATGACTCCATTCCGGATTCAATAATTAATATACGCTCTCTTGCAGAAATGTATAAAATATCATCTAAAGAACATATTTCCCCATATAAAAATCGTTTAACCGTTCGTATTTCCCATAAAAAAAGATTATATTGAATCGATATTTGCCGGAAGCCCAATTCTTCACTATACTTTAACAAGTAATAATTAAACGAATTTATCAATGATTTCAAACAAGAATATTTCTCTCAAATAGACCGGCTGAAAAATTCTGGATTATAGAATTATTCCGGCAGCCTTTCCTTGACAGGAATCAATCCCATATGAAGCGGTTTTTTAGAATTGTCTGCGGTATTTTATTTCTTATCCTTGGTGTAATCGGCCTTTTCCTTCCGGTCCTTCAGGGGATACTTTTTATTATCATCGGGCTCCTTATCCTGGCCCCGGAAAGCAAAACGATTCAGCGCCTCCTTGCCTGGCTTCATATGAAATATCCCGCTGTATTTAACAAAGCCGAACAGATAAAACAAAGGTTCTTTCGAAGAAAAGAACCGCAGGACCATCCGGACAAATGACCTTTTGAAAATTGATTCGATATCTTTTATCAGTTGAAAGAAACAGCTATCGAAACAGGGGGAGACAATTCATGCTCGACCGGAATAAAACGATGCTTATCGTAACCGATGTACAGGGTAAGTTGGCCAGTATTATGCACGAACGGGATGAACTCTACCACTCACTGGAGATATTGATCGAAGGAGCGAAAGTGCTGAATCTGCCCATTCTTTGGGTAGAACAGTATCCGCAGGGGCTTGGTCCGACAGTCCCGGAAATAGCGGCGCATTTAAAGGGACTCGAACCTTACCCCAAGAAAACTTTTTCCCTGCTCCGTGATCCTTTCATTCTCAAAGCATTCAAGGAAATCAACAGACCTCAGGTGATTTTGTCCGGGATCGAAACCCATGTCTGCATCTATCAAACTTCCCTTGACCTTTTGAATATGGACGTAGAAACTCATATTCCGGAGGATGCGGTGTCATCCCGCACTTTTACGAACAAACGTATCGGCCTTGAAAAAATCGTCCGCGCCGGTGGTCACTCAACAAGCGTGGAAACATCCCTGTTTGAACTGCTAGGAGTCGGCGAAGGAGAGGAATTCAGAAAGATCATCAGGCTGGTTAAATAGATCCATTTATACAAATACAGTAATAGATGTTCTATGAAAGATGCCAAAATACATTGGCAGGTCATATCGATCCGGGTTTGGTTCAAAGTATAAATGGTTTATCATTCCCAGGAGCGAATCTGGGTAAGGTTCGCAAAGAGTTCATCTTCACTTTTCGAGTTAATAAGCCGCATTCTCGCTTCTTCATCGGAAACAGCGTGTGAAATGGTGGAAAGAGCGGCTATATGCCCCTGGACATCATGAAGGGGTGAAATAATAAGAAAAATAAGCTTGACCGGCTGTCCATCAACAGAATTGTATTCAATACCTTCGCTGAGAAGCATTACCGCAATTGCAATTTTCTGCACCTTGTCGCTGCGGCAATGAGGCACGGCAATGCCAAGGCCGATACCGGTCGAAAGTTTACTTTCACGGTCAATAATTGCGGAGAGTATGCTTTCACAATCGCTTATCGCAAATGCTTTGCAAGCGGCCATTATAATTCGGCTCAACACCTCTTCTTTATCCAAATGCTCATCTGTAACGATTATCGCTTCTTTTTTTAGATTTTCAAACATTTATATGCCTTTTCTATTTTTCGGTATTCTCTTTTCTCAATGACTTTTTAATAATTCATATATCTCTTCGGCTTTTTCTGCTTTCAAAATATTGTTCCGAATAGCGGAATTTTTTAAAAGCAGGGCTATTCGGGCAAGAACACTCAAGTATTCACGGTGCGAGCCTTCCGGTGCAGCGATCATGATGATGATACGTACCGGCAAATCATCGAAAGCTTCATAATCGATGCCTTCTTTGATCACACCCACAGCCACGGTCATATCTGTTACACTTTTCAAACGCACATGAGGAATGGCAATTCCCAAACCGATGCTGGTACTCATAATCTTTTCACGTTCGAAGACAGCCTTTTCCAGTTCTTCACTATCCTTGATGGTATCAGAGGTAGAAATCAACCGGCAAAGTTCCTGGAGAACATCACTTTTGGGCCCCGGTTGAAGTATCTTGATCCGTTCCAAAGATAAGAGATTGAATACTTTGATCATAATAACCTCTGTCAATTATAAAGTTGGGGCAGTTCTATTCTTTTGGATAAAGCCAGTTGAATTTTCCCAGATGCCATAAAAAAGAACGTTATGAATTTTACGACTGATTTGTATTAATCAATATGGTGAAGAATAACCTGCAACTCAAGTAAAAAGATTTCATCCATTTACAATTATTATCTCTTAATTTTTTCTGTTCCGGATAAAAAAAACCCGCAATTACCATCAGGCAAAGCGGGAATTTTTTATAAAAACCGTTTTACTGAGCGGAAATGGCGTTGACAGGACATTCATCCACACAGGTTCCGCAGTCAATGCAAAGTTCGGCATCAATAACAAATTTTCCATCACCCTCTGAAATCGCCTCGGAGGGACAAACTCCACTGCATGTACCACAGGCGATGCATTCATCGGATATCACGTGAGACATAATTACTCCCTTAAAACGGTGTGAACTGTGTAATTATTAAAAGGTTTGAAAATTTACTAGTTAACGGGGAAAAAAACAAGTAAAAAGTTGTCAATTTTTCACACAGTAATAATTTCAACTTTTCTGCATTCTTCAATGATACATTCGAAAATCCGCTGAACCGAACTGTTATCAAGCGGACCTTTGTTCTGTTCCTTGATATTTGCAAGAACAGTTTTCTCGCGTTCCGGGTTATAAATTTTCAATCCTTCTGCAATCTTTATTTTTCCGATTGCCATAGCGCATTTCGCACGCTCATCAAGTAGTTCCAAAAGCTGAATATCGATTTCATCGATTCGTTTTCGCCAGCCAGCGATTTCATCCATTCTTAAGCTCCTCGGGAAATAAGTTCTGCTATCTTTTTAAAATCAAATTCAAACGTATCGGGTTGACAGAAGCGCATCCTCATCGATAAACCGCTTTCAATGAGACGGTACGAAAACCGTACACCCGATAAGATAGCAAACAATCTCTTTCCATGAAACGAGAAAAATAGTTTCGGATATTTTTCGCGGATCGATTCAGTCCGCCCGCAGGAACCGTATCGGATACAACCGGCCTTAACCGGCTTTCCCCAAAGGTTTTGTGAGCGTACCGACAAACTGGCCTACCTCTTTTTCAAATCCGGATTTGTCGCCATTCTCCCCGATGCGGCGTACAATCGAACTGCCCACAATGACGCCGTCAGCATACCGGGCAATTTCGATCACATGCTCCGGCCGTGAAATTCCGAATCCAACCGCCACAGGCGTGTCGGTCATCTTTCGGATCCGCGCAACCATATCGGGAATGCTTTCGCCGATTCGGTCACGTTCGCCGGTTACCCCCATCTGGGAAACATAATAAATAAAACCGGTGGCATACTGAGAAATGAGTTTCAACCGTTCATCAGGGGTAACCGGAGAAACCAGAAATACTGTTGATAACCCTTTCGCATCCATGAGAAGTTTATATTTTCCGGCCTCCTCGGGCGGCAGGTCGAGAATGAGCGCTCCATCAAGGCCGCTCTTTTCCGCCTCCAGAACAAACTGTTCCAGGCCGTACGAGAGAATCGAGTTATAGTAGGCAAAAAATATAATCGGGATTTCCGAATCCTTGCGGATTTCCCGTACTGCATCGAGAATCTGCCGTATTCCTATCGGATTTCGGAGAGCACGCATGGCGGCTTCCTGATTCACCGGGCCATCCGCTATCGGATCGGAAAAGGGAACTCCCAATTCTATGCAATCCACTCCCTGCTTCTCAAATTCCCTTACCAGCCTCACCGTGGAATCGAGTGAAGGGTCACCGGCAGTAATGTAGGCAATAAAAGCTTTTCGTTCAAGCTTTTTCAGCTCAACAAATTTTTTTTCAAGTCTATTCATAGAACGAGCCTTTACTTGGATATCGTTTATTCGGGTAAGATGAAAATTATAATTTATGTAATATATTGTGGTTTGGCGTATTGTTTTTATACATTTATAATACATTGCTTTATAATACAATAGAAGCATCCAATCGTACTCTGTAAATTAGACAGGATGCAGTAATTCTGAATGCTTCTACAGCTCAGAATTTGATATTTTCTATTGCAGTATTGACATCTTTATCACCCCGTCCGCTGAGATTGATAATGATGACCTGATCCTGATTCATCACAGGAGCGGCTTTGAGTGCATAGGCTACCGCATGAGCGCTTTCCAGCGCGGGGATGATCCCCTCTGTTTCAGAAAGGATACGGAAGGCGTCGAGACATTCCTCATCGGTTGCTGAGGTATATTCCGCGCGTTTGAAATCTCTGAGCATGGAGTGTTCGGGTCCCACTGACGGATAATCAAGCCCCGCAGACACCGAATGGGTCGGGCTGATCTGGCCGTTTTTATCCTGAAGCACCCACGAATATGTCCCGTGAAGAACCCCCGGCCTTCCGGTCAGAAAACGCGCCGCATGTTCGCCATACTCACGGCTGCGGCCTCCGGCTTCCACACCGATCATACGGACGCTTTCGTCATCGAGGAATTCATGGAAAAGCCCCATGGCGTTTGATCCGCCGCCTACACACGCAATGAGCAGATCGGGGAGCCTGCCTTCCTTTTCAAGGATCTGCGCGCGCGCCTCACGGCCGATCACGCTCTGGAAATCACGGACCATCATGGGAAACGGATGCGGCCCCAGCACGGTTCCGAAAACATAGAATGTGTCACGGCATGTCAGCGCCCAGTTTCTCATCGCCTCGTTGATGGCGTCTTTGAGCGTCCGGGAACCGGAGTTGACTTCTGTTACCCGTGCGCCGAGAAGTTTCATGCGGAATACATTCAACGACTGTCTGCGCATATCCTCGGAGCCCATAAAAATTTCGCACTCTTTTCCGAAAAGAGCCGCCGAAGTTGCGGTGGCGACTCCGTGCTGACCCGCTCCGGTCTCCGCAATAAGACGGGATTTTCCCATCCTCTTTGCAAGAAGAGCCTGTCCGATGGCGTTATTGATCTTGTGAGCCCCGGTATGAGTAAGGTCCTCGCGTTTCAGATATATTTTCGCTCCGCCGAGACGCCCGGTGAGCCGTCCTGCAAAGGTCAGGGAAGTCGGTCTCCCTACATAATCGCGAAGCAGTGCGTCCAACTCCGCCTGAAACGATTTGTCATTTTTAGCGTCAAGGTATGCCTTTTCCATTTCCACGAGAACCGGCATAAGCGTTTCCGGGACGTAGCGGCCCCCATAGAATTCAAAATACCCTGACTGATTCGGATAGTCTTTTAATGTTTTCAATTTACCGGTCACTCCTCGCATCTATTTGAATTGTATTCGATTGCAGCATTATTACGTTCATATTTATCAACCGCGCGGAAGAATTCATGCATCTTTTCGGTATCTTTTATTCCGGGGAACGCTTCCACGCCTGTGGAAACATCGACTCCCCAAGGATGGGCAATTTCCAGCGCATCGCCTACATTCCCAGCATGAAGTCCGCCGGCCAATATTATTTTGCCCTGTTTCAGACTGGGCTGAACAAGGGACCAGTCAAAGGTCATCCCCGTTCCGCCATGACTTCCCTCGACAAAGGTATCAAGAAGATAATAATCTGCCCGGTAATCAGATAAAATACTTGCATCGAAATCCCTGCCGACCCGAAAGGCTTTGATTATCCTGATTCCTTTCAGCGCTTCAAGATACGAAGGATTTTCTGAGCCGTGCAGTTGAACGATGGTAAGGTTGGCTTTCCGAACAGTCTCAAGAACCACATCCGGCTCCTCGTTCACAAATACTCCGACCCGCTCGATAGATGGATGCAGACATCGGGAAATATACCCGGCCTGGTATGGTTCGATAAATCGTCTGCTCGCGGGATGAAAAACAAATCCTACCGCAAAAGCGCCCAGTCGTTCAGCTTCGAGGGCATCTTCAACTCTGGTGATCCCGCATATTTTGACAGATACTTTCATAAAAATCCTTTTTCATCGATTCAAAGAAGGGGGCAGATACAGAATCTACCCCCCAACTCTTGCTCAACACCCGGTCAATCACTTATTCCCTGTATTATTTCATTCCGGGAGGGGTAACCTTCGGGAGTTTCTCCAGCGATTTTTGTACGGCTTCGATGGGATAATCAACATCGACCAACTGACCCGCGAGGTACTTATCATATCCTGCCATATCCACTAAACCGTGGCCGCTGTACAGGAAAGCGATGGTCTTGGCTTCGCCTGTTTCCTTGCAGCGTTTGGCTTCCTCGATGGCGGCTTTGATGGCATGGGAGGTCTCGGGCGCCGGAATGAGCCCCTCGGTGCGGGCGAATATCAAGGCCGCCTCGTAGCACTCGTTTTGATGATAGGAGACCGCTTCGATCTCTTTCTCGTTGGCGAGTTTGGAGAGAATCGGGGACATTCCGTGATACCGCAGACCGCCCGCATGGATTCCGGCGGGAATGAAATCATGGCCGAGTGTGTACATGAGCATCGCCGGGGTCATCTGTGCCTGGTCGCCGAAATCGTAAGCATACACACCCTTGGTCATACTCGGGCAGGCTTTCGGTTCAACCGCCACCGCCCGGATACCTTTCTTCTTTGCCTGGCCACGCATGCGCTGACCGATAAACGGCAGGGTAAATCCACCCATATTGGAACCGCCGCCCACGCAGCCGATGACCACGTCGGGATAATCGTCAACCATCTCAAACTGTTTTATGGACTCCAGCCCTGTGACTGTTTGATGCAGCAGCACATGATTGAGCACGCTGCCGAGGGAGTATTTGGTGTCATTATCTGCCACTGCCATCTGAACCGCCTCGCTGATGGCGATGCCGAGGCTGCCGGGGCAGTCCGGATCCATTTCGAGCACCGCGCGTCCCGCCGCAGTTTTGTTGGTCGGGCTTGGAAAAACGTCCGCACCCCAGAGCTGCATCATGGATTTTCGATAGGGTTTCTGTTCATAGCTCACCCGTACCATGAAAACCGTACACTTGAGACCGAAGAAATTACACGCGAGCGAAAGCGCAGTGCCCCACTGACCGGCGCCGGTTTCGGTGGTGATATTCTTCACCCCTTCCCGCTTGTTGTAATAGGCCTGTGCAATAGCGGTGTTCGGCTTATGTGAACCTGCGGGCGATACGCTTTCGTTTTTGAAATATATCTTCGCCGGTGTACCGAGGTACTCTTCCAGCCTCCGGGCGCGCACGAGCGGTGTCGGCCTCCAGATGGAGAGGATGTCGAGAACCTCTTCCGGAATGTCTATCCACGGGGCGGCGCTCATTTCCTGTTCCAGAATGGCCATCGGGAAAATGGGGGCAAGATCGGCCGGTCCGGCAGGCTGGTTGGTGCGTGCGTTCATGGGCGGCGCAGGCGGATTGTTCGGTACCATTTCCGATACGATGTTGTACCATTGTTTCGGCATCTCGCTCGCTGGCAGAATGATTTGATTACTCACTGCTTTTCTCCTTTCATGAGATTATTCTTTTCATGATTACGAACTACAATTTTTGAACTAAACGTTTTTTCTGATTTCCTTTTCAATGAGACCGTTTTTTCCTATACGTTTCCCCCCGGCAAAAAGTTTATCCCATCATTACTCTGTATCTAAAAACAAGCTGAAAGGTATCAAAATCAGTCGCCTAACCCTCACTCCCTTTCCGGTTCGAGGGAACTTCGTTTACCCCTGAAGAAATCATTATCCTCCGGTCATAGCACATAGTGTTCTCTTCTCTCTTCGCGAACTTTGCGTACTTTGCGAGAACTTATTCTTCTACCACCCCCGCAAGTTCCCGCACCTTCGCCGCCATATCACGCTCCCGCATGATGGCTTCTCCGACAAGAACTGCCCGCGCGCCTGCCGAAAATACCGTCCGCACATCATCTGCTGTTACAATCCCGCTTTCACTCACAAGGAGGGCATTGGGCGACGCGAACCGCGCGAGCCTTCCGGTATTCGACAGATCCGTTTTGAATGTCCGCAGGTCACGGTTGTTTATCCCGATAAGCGGCGCGTTCATGCTTGCCGCGCGGTTCATTTCCGCTTCGTCGTGAACTTCCAGAAGACAGTCAAGATTCAGGAGCGCGGCCACTTCAATGAGATCGTCCAGAACTTTATCGCCCAAACATGCAGCAATGAGCAGCACTGCGTCGGCCCCGGCGCACCGTGCCTCGTAAATCTGGTAGGGATCGATGATGAAATCCTTCCTGATGATGGGGATATTCACCGTCCGGCGCACCTGACGAAGGCGGTCCAGACTCCCCCCGAAAAAGGCCTCATCGGTAAGAACCGAAATGCAGGCGGCTCCGCAGGTTTCGTACAATCGCGCGACATCTTCGCTATTCACATCGTCCCGGATAATTCCCTTTGAGGGCGATCCGGTTTTTATTTCGGCTATCAGCGCACACCGATGCGCGGCAATTGCGCCTGTGAAACTGCGTGTATTTCCTGATTCCGGCGCCAGTTGCTCAAGTTCACGGAGCGGAATCGCCCGTTTACACTTTTTCACAAACTCACGCTTATATTCTACAATTTCTTTCAGAATGGCGGTCATGAATTGGTGAACTCCCGTAAAGCATGGCATTTTTTAAGCGCCTCGCCGGAATCGATGGAACAGGCGGCCATTTTCAGACCCTCTTCCGGCGTCATTGCTCCGCCGCCTGCGCAGATGGCAAAAGCGGAATTGAGCAGGACTATGTCACGTTTCGGGCCCTGTTCCCCGGTAAGGATCGACTGAAATATTGCAGCGTTCTCACTGGCATCCCCGCCCACCAGATTTTCTTTCCCCGTCCGGCGAAATCCAAACTGTTCCGGCTCTATTTTCAAAAGACTGACCTTGCCATTTTCCACTTCCGCTATCATGGTTTCGCCTGTTGTGGTTATTTCATCAAGGCCGTCACTTCCATGAACGACATAAGCTTTCCTGCAGCCGAGATCCGCCAGAACCCCGGCGACCTTTTCGACCAATTCGGCGCTGTAAATACCCAGGAGTTGACGTTCTGCTCCAGCGGGATTGGTCATGGGGCCGAGAATGTTGAAAAAAGTACGGATACCGAGCTCTCGTCGAGGCCCGATGGCGTACTTCATGGAAGCATGAAGTATGGGCGCAAAAAGGAAAGCGATTCCAATTTCGTTCAGGCAGGCGGAAACCTTCTCCGGCGGTATATCGATTTTAATGCCGAGCTCCATAAAAAGGTCAGCGCTGCCGCATTTCGACGATACCGAGCGGTTGCCGTGCTTTGCAACCGTCACACCGGCGCCGGCTGCAACGAAAGCGGAAACGGTGGATATATTGAATGTATTGGCGCCGTCGCCGCCGGTTCCGCAGGTATCGACCACGTCTCTGGGGCTTTCGATACGGGTTGCTTTATCCCGCATCACCCGCGCAAAGGAAGAGATCTCTTCCACCGTTTCACCTTTCAGCCTCATAGCCACCAGAAAGCCGCCGATCTGAGCATCGGTCGCTTCACCGTTCATGATGGTCTTCATGACGTCGGAAGCTTCTTCACGTGAGAGATTTTTCCCATCAACCACTTTCTTTATTACTTCATGGAACATGTCTCTCCTCTTTCAGGTGTATTTCATAAACGTTATTATTCATAAAATCCGTAAATTCGCAGAAATGATTTTTTGAGATCTTATTTTATCATATCTGGTTTCTGAATTCAAAAATCATACTTTTTCGAGAAAATTCCTTAAAATGTTCTTTCCTTCCACAGTCAGAATCGATTCCGGATGAAACTGGACACCCTCTGTCGGATGGCTCCTGTGACGAAGCCCCATGATAAGGTTGTCGTCGTCCTCGGTCCACGCCGAAATCTCGAAACAGTCAGGAAGGCTTTCTTTTTCCACAACAAGCGAATGATAACGGGTGGCGGTGAATGGTTCCGGAATGCCTGAAAAAACGGTGCGGCCGTCATGGTAAATCTGCGAGACCTTACCGTGGAGAAGCCTCGGCGCACGAACTATTTTCCCGCCGAACGCCTGCCCGATCGACTGATGCCCGAGACAAACCCCGAGGATTGGAATTTTTCCTGAGAACCGCCGGATCAATTCGACTGATATTCCCGCTTCATTCGGTGTGCAGGGACCGGGGGAAATCACAATCTTTTCCGGGCGTTTCCGCTCGATTTCTTCCAGCGAAATCCTGTTGTTGCGGAACACTTCCAGTTCAGCGCCCAGCTCGCCCATGTACTGTACAAGATTATAGGTGAAAGAATCGTAGTTATCGATGAGAAGAATCATTTTCCCCTCCCCTTCCGGAAACCGATAACTCGCCGCTTTCAGCCATATCGATAGCTTTGAAAAGCGCCATGGCCTTATTAACACATTCCTGATACTCCGTTTCGGGATCGGAATCGGCGACCAGTCCAGCACCGGCCTGGATATAGGCCTTTCCGTCCTTTATGACCATAGTCCGGATAGCGATGCATGAGTCCAGATTCCCCCGGTAATCGGCATGTCCGATTGCTCCGCCGTAGATACCGCGCCGGGTGGTTTCCAATTCGTCGATTATCTCCATAGCCCGTATTTTTGGCGCTCCTGATAACGTTCCGGCAGGGAAGAACGACAGGAGAGCATCGAAACGATCCTTCCCTTCCTTCAGCGTTCCCTTTACCGCGCTGACCATGTGCATGACATGGCTATACCGCTCGATGAACATGGCATCGTCAACCCGGACAGAACCGTAGCGGGCAACCCTTCCGACATCGTTGCGGCCGAGGTCGAGGAGCATGACATGTTCGGCGCATTCTTTTTCATCCTTCATCAGTTCTTCAGCAAGCGCTTCGTCCTCGACAGGATTCTTCCCTCTCCTCCGTGTGCCGGCGATCGGACGTACCTCCATCTCCCCGCCCTCGACACGAACGAACATTTCGGGGGATGCGCCGACGATATCCACCTCTCCTGTGGATATGAAAAACATATAGGGAGAGGGATTGACTATCCGCAGCATCCTATAGATGTCGAACGGGGGCACCGTGATTTCGCGTTCGAACCGCTGGGAGAGCACCACCTGAATCACATCGCCAGCGGTTATGTACTCCTTGCAGCGGAGGACATTTTTCATGAAAGTTTCCTTGTCGATGTTCGGGACAGCCTGTGAATGACCGTTCCCTCGGGCAGGTGCGGGAACGGTACGTTTCGCGAGAAGCGTATCAAGCTTTTCTATACGGTTTACCGCCTCCTGATACCTGTCTTCCAGAGACCCCGGACCGTCGGTATGTACATTCGAGATTATCGAAATAGTGTGCCCGATGTTATCGAAAACCAGAATGGTGTCATAGAACATGAAAAAGATATCGTCGATACCGTAATCATCACGGGTGGTGTCCGGAATATCCTCGACCAGCCTGACCGCATCGTATGCAAAATATCCAACTCCTCCTCCGGTAAACCGTGGGAGTCCGGGAAGGTCAACGGCCTTATAAGAATCCATGAGACGTCGGAGTTCTCCGATGGGATCTCCCTGAAAGCGCCGTTCAAGGCCGGTATTTAGGTCTCTCACTGTTCCGGAATCACCTCGGGAGCGGAAAATGAGGTAGGGATCGGAGCCGAGGAATGAGTATCGGGCAATCTTTTCTCCGCCTTCCACACTTTCCAGAAGAAAAGAGTAAGTGCTCCGGTCACGGATTTTCAGATATGCGGAAACAGGGGTCTCTGTATCGGCAAGTAGCGTTTTCACTACCGGAATAACCGTTCCCTCGTTTTTTCGTTTTTCCAACTCGTAAAAATTAGGCTGAATCAATCGAGAATCCCCTCTATTAGAATTTATTGACCGCTGTATAGGAAACAACTTTCACGCCGTTGGGTGGTACGGTTACCGTGAACTCGGCAGTGTAAGCATCCTTTTTCACAAAATCGGCAGATTTCTGGGTGATATCCCAATCCCCCCAGAAATGTTCGACAGCAGTTATAGTAACCGGCTGATCCTTTCTGTTCCGAAGGCTGATCTCGACTTTCTGTTCATTCATGTGGGATGAAATGCTGCGGGTATCGGTGACCCGCCTCTCTCCGACCAGGTCGAATGCATTCCCCAGCACCAAACGGACTTTCTCGTTTTTCGGAGTATGATCGATCGCGTCCTCTCCCACAAGTTCCAGGGCGTTGTCGGTATCGCGTTTATAAACCCTTACTTTTCCGGCAGGCAGCGCCAAACCGAGACCATCTTTTTCCGAATTGACAAACTCCACATTCACCGCGACATCTTTGGAATTTTTAGCGCCGTCATAGATGAACAGCTTTTGAATCTTCGCCGTGACCGGGCTGAAAAGGGATAACTGTTTTATTTCGGCGTTATCGATCGTAGTCCGTTCGGAAAGCTCATACAGGTGGTATTCGAACATTCCCCGCTCCTGGAAAGAAGCATTATCCGCTTCAAGCGCCTTCCCCATAGCGAATCGTGGAGCTTGCGCTGCCGGAGCCGGGGCGCGGTGAAT
>Ga0172379_10006521_pt1 | contig 15571 bp, 17 predicted proteins | sample GrowelOW334metaG_FD_119756 | JGI IMG/M metagenome (GOLD analysis project Ga0172379, IMG submission 119756) | Groundwater microbial communities from an aquifer near a municipal landfill in Southern Ontario, Canada - Groundwater well OW334 metaG | ecosystem: Environmental > Aquatic > Deep... | reverse complement strand
TTATATAAGGGGTGAACTCGCCGGCCGCTTCCTTAAGAGCGCCCACCGTTCGTCCCAATCCCTCAGGGTACTGCTCGGTGACAATTATTGGAACTCCGAGTTCTCTGCAACCCTTCGCCATCCGCGCGCAGTTGGCTATCATTTCCTCGACCTTATGAATATGAGGAACAAATTTTTCCTGCGCGTCGATGAGAAGAAGAACGGTTTCTTCAGGTTTGATGCGTCCATACTTGTCTTTGCCGGACATTAGCGGTTCCTCCGATTGTTAGATAAATGCAGCGAATTCAGTATGAGAGATATGTGCGTCGCGAAGAATTTTCATTAGAAGGCCGCGTCCTATGTCCATGTTAGCGTGGTCCGGAACGGTGACGCGTCGGCCGTCGGCGTGAGCGAGCTGCACGTGACTGCCGGGTGATTTTCTCGCTTCGTAGAAGCCTTTTCCGAGAAGGGCGGTTATCACTTCGCGACCTTTCATCGCGGGCAGGCGCCGGCTCATATCTCGACCTCGACGCTTTCGATGCCGATTATCTCGTTCTGCCGGCATATTTCCTCGCCGCGGCAAGCCATCTCCTCAATGCACATGCTCAGCACGTCTTTCACGTTGGCGAGAGCTTCATCGACCGAGCGTCCCTGCGCATAGCAAGCGCAAATTCCCGGAACCTCGGCGATGTAGAGACCGTCCTCGTCCTTTTCGATTATCACCTGATATTTTTGCGTCGCCATGTTCGATTCCTCACTTTATTTCGACGATTTTTCAATGTCAGTTATTTAACCGGAACGTCGTCGCTCAATTTGCCCATGAACTGCGCTTTTGGCTGTCTTAAAGAACCATGCCGCAGTTCCTAATTAAAGCGCAATTTGTAAGATATGATAAGCTCTCACGGCATTCCCGGATAATAAGGATCGTAATGGCCCTGTTGTTCGACGCTGTTGTTAATGGCGTCCTGTGTCTGCTGGTCAATAATTTGCTGTTGGGTTTGATTAATGGCGTCCTGTTGCGCCGCTTCCTGCGCGTTGGCGCCTTTTCCGGCGCCGGCCTCGGACTTGCCCTGTTCGGAAACGTCGGAAATCACTTTAACTTCTTTTTTAAGGGCGTCAATCTTTTCCTGTGGGATGAGTTGCGGTTCGGCAGGCGGCATTCCGGTTTCGACGGATGTCTGATAGTTGGCTTCAAGCACGACCTCGACATTCTGAGCAGTGACGGCGATCTTTCCTTCAAGAGTGGCGAACGCGCTCTTTCCAGCGTCGGATTCCGCAGTGAACTGCGTGCCGCGCACTCCGGCGTAGGCCGCTGGCGTTCTCACGGTAAAGACGGATTTGGAATCATCGAACTTTTTAACCAATGCGAGCAAACGGCCGCCGGGCATTTCCAACCCTGTTGTTTCGCGTCCCTTTTTATCAACGCCAAGTTGAGTGAAAGCGATCTCCGTCAGCTCGTAAATTTTCATTGCGTGGCCTTTTGCCCACTCAATGACCGCATCGGAGGCTTTCAGCGCCCTGACACGCGAATTTTCGTGCAGAGGCATGTTTTCCGACGCTTTTATCCATTCTTCTTTTCCGGGTTGCTTCAGTTGCACTTCGCCTGTGATTTTCGCGATTTTCGCGACCGGTTCCATTTTTTTCGCCAGCGCCGTTCCGCATAGGACAAATACAAACATAAATGTAGCGACAGAGATTGATAGGTATTTGGAATTGTTTATCATAGTTTTCACTTTCTCTTATTTGTACATCAAATATAATTCCGACCACTCGATGCGTCAACGAGCGCGCCGCATATGTTTGATTCAATTGACACGCGCGTGTTGTTTTTGATAGCATTTCAACTTGATCTCGGATCTGGACGGAACGTTCGGAATAAGGAAACGCATTAGGGGAGGCAAACAAATGAGCGACAGGGCGAAAGAATTTCCGAAGGATTTTCTATGGGGAACAGCGGTGTGCTCGCATCAGGCGGAAGGGCATAATGTGAATTCCGACTGGTGGGCGTGGGAGCAGGAGGGGAAGATCGACGATGGAACTGTTTCGGGGCCCGCTTCGGATATGCTTAACCGGTATCCTGAGGATTTTGAGTTGATGGAGTCGTTGGGATACAACTCATTCCGGCTGTCGGTAGAGTGGGCGCGGATAGAGCCTGAACGCGGGAAATATTCCGAGGAGGCGCTGGCGCATTACGAGAATGTAATGAAGGAAATGCGCAAACGCAATATTAAGGTGTGCCTGACGCTTTATCACTGGGTGTTGCCTAAGTGGATGGCGGACAGTGGCGGCTGGACCAATTCTAACAGCATACGCTGGTTCCGAGAGTATGTGCGTCGTGTCGTTTACAGGCTCTACGACTACGTTGACATCTGGTGCACGCTGAACGAACCGATGGTTCCCGTGTTGGCGAGTTATGTCGGCGGCGTTTTCCCCCCGGAGAAGAAGAACCCGATACTTGCTGGGATGGTTTTCAGGAATCTCTTGCGAGCGCATTCCGCGGCGGCCGGTCTGATACGTGATGCGGCGGCGGCGCGTCGTGATTCGGACGATCCCAAGATCGGCATCGCCATGGCGCTCGCAGATGTCCAACCAGTAAATCCCGACAATATTCTCGATCGCAAGTTACACGAGTTGATGGGGTATTTTCACAACGAAGCATTTCTTCAGGCTATGCACACAGGCAAGCCGTTCGGCGTTGGAGCGACGATTCCCGGTCTGAAAGGCTCTTTCACATATATAGGCGCTAATTATTATACACGGTTCAGACTCGACATTTTGCAGGGTAAAAAGATCGACAGACTTGAAGATCTTTTATATCTGCCTGAAGGCGCCGAGACCACCGAAATGGGTTATGAGGTGTATCCGACGGGTTTCTATAATGTGTTGAAGTCAATCAGCGCATACGGAGTTCCGATTTACGTAACGGAAAACGGCATCGCCGACTCGACAGACGAGAAACGGCCTGGTTATATTCTGCGGCATCTCAATCAGGTTCATCGCGCGATCAGCGATGGGATCGACGTGCGTGGTTATTTCTATTGGACGTATATCGACAACTTCGAGTGGAAGTACGGATTCTCTAAAAAGTTCGGACTTGTGGCGATGGAACCCGGCACGCTGAATAGGCTGCCGAGGCGGAGCGCGTACTTATATGGTAAGATTGCGAAGGCCGGAAAGCTAACGCCGGAGATGGCGCGAGAGTATGCGCCGGATGTTGAAAGTGAACTTTGGGGTTGCGCGGACGGCTGTGTATGATATTATAGATACAGTAGATTTACGGAATGCCGCCGCGATGCAGGGCGGCGCCGCGGTCTAAACGCAAAAGAAATAACTGATTCATATAATGAATCAATAAAATATTGAGAGGTGGCCGATGGGCGCCGGAACCACAAGCGGACGCGAACCGATAAAGGTTGAAGCATATTCAGGGTATAAAGCAGGCGAAACTCCGCGCAGAATTTTTCTTGTCGGCAGAAGCTACGACGTGAATCTGATTGTTTTTCGAAAGCGCGTCGTGGACCTCAAATCATACGAGGAAGAAGATCATTTCAGAATCGAATTGAAGAACTACGGAACGGTGAACGTTGTATACAAACCACATTCCGATTTGTGGGAACTCGATACGACATTGAAGCCTGAGACGACGTTCGCCAGCTCTTTCGAGTAAAAACAGGGTTAGAGGCAAGGGTACGGAGAGCAAAGTCAAAAAAGCATAGGGGCGGCTCTATGCGGACGCAGCAAAATATCCGGAAGAAAAATGATATTCGTTGATACTCACGCGCATTTGTTCATGGATGATTACGACGCAGACCGGCGCGAGGTGATAGAGTGCGCGCGGCAGGCGTCTGTGGCCGCGATATTCGACGTCGGACTCGATATCGAAACAAACCGGGCGGTGATCGATGGCGCGGCCGGCGGCGGGCCGGTGTTCGCGATTGTCGGCAATCATCCGAATCTGTCAAATCAATTCGATCCGACGGCCTTCGCAGATTTTCTCGATGAATACGACGGCAAGTACATAGCTCTCGGAGAGATGGGACTGGATTATTATCGGGAGCGTTCGGCGCCGGACGTTCAGCGCAAGGCTCTCGAACAGCAGTTGGCTATGTTCATCCCTAAGGGGAAGCCGCTGATCTTCCACTGCCGGGAGGCTGATGCGGATATGCTGGCCGCTCTCGAAGCTGTCGGCGCGCAGATCAAGGGCGTGATGCACTGTTTCTCCGGCGATCTCGCTTTTCTCGAACGAACTCTCGCGCTCGGGTTGCACATTTCCGTAGGCGGCCCGGTGACTTATCCCAAAAACGAAAAGCTTTGCGAAGTTGTGAAGACGGTTCCGATAGATCGTCTTCTTCTGGAAACGGATTGCCCGTTTCTCGCGCCGCAGAAGAAGCGCGGCAAAAGGAACGAACCGGTTTATATACCGATGATAGCGGCGAAGATCGCCGAGTTGCGCGGAGCGACGTTGGCGGATATCGCAGACGCAACGACGCGGAATGTCATCGAACTTTTCGGCGAACCGGTTGCCGCATGGCTGCGGCGATAAGACCCTTCGGGGCGTCTGATGATAAAACTCCTGGCAAATGAAGAAGTATACGGCGCAGTAATCGAGCATGGACTCGGCGAGGCAAAGCATTCTGTATGGATCGCCACGGCGAACGTGAAGAATCTTATGCTCTCCATCGGTGGAGGCGACGCGCGCTCCTCGCTATACCTTTTCGAGGAAATGATAGGCCGCGGAATATCGGTTCGGCTCCTGCATTCCGGCGTTCCGTCGGGCCCGTTCATGAAGGCTCTGAAGGATCACGAGTCGAAGCTTGCGGGCAAAGCGCTGTTTCAGATGAAACGCTGCATACGCGTTCATTTTAAATGTGTGCTCGTCGACAACCGTCTGCTTTACGTGGGGAGCGCTAATTTCACCGGAGCGGGACTCGGGATGAAAGGCAAGACGCGCCGCAACTTCGAACTCGGCGTTTTGACTGACGACGACGAAATAATGGACCGGGTGACCGAATTGTACGAGAACGTTTGGAGCGGGCGGCAGTGTCCTCGATGCGGGCGTCACGAACAGTGCGCCGTGCCGCTTGAATCTCCGTACGAACGTGACTGACGAGGACGATCATGAAAAAAATCGGAGTGATATCCGACACGCACATACCGACGGCGGCGCGGGCGCTTCCGGCGATGATATCGGATTTGTTTGATGGAGTCGATATGATACTGCACGCTGGCGATCTGGTTTCAGAATCAGTTCTCGACGATCTCGCGCTCATAGCGCCGGTGATGGCAGTGCGCGGAAACATGGATCTCTCGTCGGAGTTCAATCCTCTGAAGCGAATTGTCGATATTGAAGGGGAGGGCGTCCTCATCGGGCTCATCCACGGATGGGGCGCGCCGGGCGATCTGCCGATGAGAGTTCTCGGCGAATTCGAAAAAAAACCGAAACCCGACTGCATTGTCTTCGGACACTCCCACCAGCCGTTCAATGAATTTTTCGGCGGCGTTCTTATGTTCAATCCAGGTTCGCCGACGGACAAACGATTCGCCCCTTACTTCTCGGTCGGCATTCTGACCGTTTCCGGCGGCGCTGTGTCCGGAGAAATTATTAAACTCTAAAAAACATTCAGCGGCGACAAGGCGCTCGTTTTCTTTTTACGGTTTGATCGCGAAGCCGGTTAATTGTATTATTAAGCAAAATAATATTCGGCAAGTTTACACAGGCGGACGATGACGGACAAGAGGGAAAACGGCACAAGCGGGAACATCAAGGTTTCTGTTGTTATCGTGCACTGGAACACGGAGACGGATTTAGCGAACTGCTTAAACAAGATATTGGATTCCAATCTGACTGATTATGAAATAATCGTAGTTGATAATTTTTCGGACAATATTGATACGATTCCATGGCGCGATTACAAGGGGAAAGCGCGGCTTATTCGCAACATGAGAAACGAGGGATATGCGCGGGCTACAAATCAGGGCGTGGCCGTGGCGCGCGGCGAATACGTTTTGTTGCTGAATCCGGATGTCGAGTTGAACGCAGAAGGCGTTCGGCGAATGGTTGAAGCGATCGAAGACGACGCTATGGCGGGAGCGGCGACAGCGCGACTTGTCTGGCCGGACGGCGGCTTCCAGCGTTATTACACGAGGTTCCCGACAGTGGCGGCGCTTGTAGCGAGGCTGACTATTCTCGAACCGGCTCTCAGAAACACTTCTTTAGTTCGCAACTATTTAAAAACTGACATGGACCCGGAAATCGCGCAGCGCGTTGAAACAGCGCCGGGCGCCTGTCTGCTGATAAAGAATTCATCGCTCGAACGCATTGGCCCGATGGATGAGCGGTTGCCGCTTTTTTTCAATGATGTTGATTATTGCATTCGATTAAGGAATGCCGGGCTCGGAATTGTATACGAACCGAGAGCTGTTTTTGTCCACGAGTCGCAGGCATCGGTTAAGAAGCTCGACCAGGCGCTGTGGCGGGCGGAACTAAGACTGTCGGCCGTGAGATATATAAGAAAGCATCACGGGAGTCTGAAGGCGTTTGCGCTGAAGTGGATACTGACGAAGGATCTGATTGCGAGACAGGCGGCAGGCGCGATGAGAAAAGCTGCGCGCGAGCGCGGCGGCGCTGATGCGCGAGCCGGTTGGAAAGGGATCGCGATGGTTTTGAAGGACGAGTCGCTTTTTGATGATTGTGTCCGCTGAGAATGCAGACTGGTTCAGAATTGATTATTTTTTGAATATGCTGTAAATATAATAAATTACAAAAAAAGGAAAGCGGCTTGGCTGGCGCATCGGCCTAAACATATATGAAAACGAAAATAACCGTAGGGCTTTTGCTCGCCGCCTTGGTGGTGACATTACTCTATTTGGGCGGCGTCTATATACTGGGCTTGTTGGTAATAGGCGCCATAATGGGCATGTGGGAATATTACGGGCTTTTAAGGCTGAAAAATATTAAGACAATGTCTGGTTTAGGGATTGCGTTCGGACTTATATTCATTTTTCTTGCATACAGCGAGAGAACCGCCCCCAATTGGCGAGGCAGTATGGGAACTGTTGTTACAATATATGTTTTTTCGATTCTTGTAATCCAGTTCTGGCAGATTGTCACCCACAGGATGAAATACTCGATGGTGGACATGGCGGCGACTGTGTTCGGAAGCCTCTACATAGGCGCGTTCATGAGTTTTTTCGTGCTTCTGATGAACATGAGCGACGCGCAGTTTCCTCATGACAGGCTTCAGAACCGGCTTGTGCTGTTTCTGCCGATGTTCGCGGCGTGGGGGTCGGATGTCGGCGCATATTTCGTCGGCAGTTTCTTCGGGCGAAGCAGAATATTTCCGGATCTCAGCCCGAAGAAAACGCTTGAAGGCTGCGTCGGCGGGATGCTCTTCGCCATGTTCGGGTTCTGTATTCTATCGTTCTTTATTAAGATTCCATTCTTTCAAGCGCTGATACTCGGCGGCGTCGCGAGTGTTTTCGGACAAGTCGGAGACCTGAGCGAATCAGCGTTCAAGCGCGAAGTCAACGTGAAGGATTCCGGCAGGATATTTGCCGGACACGGCGGTTTCCTCGACCGCGTGGACAGTTTCCTTTTCACGCTTCCGGTTATCTATCATTATTTTCTCTGGTTCCAGCCATGGAAACACTAACGCAATAACGCAGTATTCTGCCCTCGTTTTTTCTCCGCTGAAATTGTATGTTCAATAAAGCAAATGTTTTGATCTTAATTCGAGGAAGCTATCCAATTCAGTTCTCCAGCTCGTTTCAAGTCCGCAAAGGTCGTCGCCGCTCTCTATGGCGAGACGGATTTTATCTGTTCCGAAAATTAAGTCTATCGGCAGTTTATCATATTCATATTCGTACGGCGGTTGCTTCCAGGCAAATCTGTCAGGGGATTGAGCGCGAATTTCAGCAAGCAGGCGAACGCAGGCGAAATAAGCCGGGAAAGCAGCCGGGTCTTGTATATGAATCTGAACGCCGCCGCAGCGTTCCCCGTGCCATTTGTGGAAAGTCGGCTCGAACCAGCATTCGCGGAAAAACACGCCTGTGAAATTGAAAGAGTTCATCTTGACGGCAAGCGCGTGCGGATCTACCCATGGGGCCCCGATGAGTTCGAAAGGACGAGTTGTGCCGCGCCCCTCGGATATGTTCGCGCCCTCGAAGATCACGCCGCCGGGATATACGCGAGCTGTGTCCGGAGTCGGCATGTTAGGAGATGGCATAATCCACGGAAGGCCGGTTTCCTCGAACTGCATATCGCGGCGCCAGCCTTCCATCGGAACGACTGCCAGATCGCAGGCGACGCCGAATTCAGCTTTGAAAAGCAGCGCGAGTTCGCCGACTGTCATCCCATGCTGCATCGGGATGGGGTAGAGGCCGACAAACGATGTGAACGCCGGCTCGAGAATGTTGCCGCTAACTGCCGAGCCGATCGGGTTGGGTCGGTCGAGAACGACGAATCTTTTTCCGGCGCGCCCGCATGCCTGCATCGCCAGCGCCATTGTGTAGATAAACGTATACACGCGCGTTCCTACGTCCTGAACGTCGAATACTAATACGTCCAGATTCTCAAGCATGTCCGGCGTTGGGATGCGCGATTCGCCGTATAGGCTGAAAACAGGAACTCCGGAGCGCGGGTCATTGAATCCGGACCACTCGATCATGTTGTCCTGCGTTTCGCCGCGTATGCCGTGCTGTGGGCCGAACAGAGCAGTCAGCTTGAATTCAGGCTTTTCCGCGAACAGGTCCGCAGCGTGCCTGAATTTAGGATCCACTGTGGCGGGGTTTACGATAAGGCCGACTCTTTCGCTTTTTAGCAAATCAATGAAAGGCGCTTCAAATATTCTCTCAAGTCCCGTGCGAACCATTAATTGTCTCCTGCGCGTAAAATTATATTTTTGTTCTGCCCGGCGTTCGGAAATGAATGCTATCGAAATGCGCGACTTGGTCGCGGCCAAGGCTTTTAGCGTAATAAAGGGCTTTATCGGCCTCGGACAGAAGCGACCTTTGAGAGCAGACGCCGTGGTCGCAGGTGGCGATACCTATGCTGATTTTCAACCCGCTTTTGAGTTTTTTATTAGCCGCTGACTTCTTTTTGACGATTTCACGTATGCGGTTTGCATGGATGATCGCGCCCTTGACGTCAGTTTCCGGAAGAAGCGCGACGAATTCCTCGCCGCCATAGCGTGTTACGGTATCTTCTTTTCGCTTGTTATCATAAAGAATGTCAGCGACGAATTTGAGAGCAGCGTCGCCGGCGAGGTGGCCGTAGCTGTCGTTATAATGCTTAAAAAGGTCGATATCCGCGATCAGCAGCGAGTAAGGGCGCTTGTGGCGCGCCGCTCGCGACGCCTCGACTTCGATCGCTGTATATAGCTTGCGGCGGTTGCCTAAACCGGTGAGCTGGTCTGTCACCGACTGTTCGAGCAGTTCTTTGTTTACGTTTTTGATATCATCGAACGGCCTGATAATTTCTGCGCCTCCAATGATTTTGCCTTTTTTATCGGTCAATCGCGAGACTGTAATAAAAACCTGGCGTGCCCGGCCATTTTCATCAACCATCGTATGTTCGTCGCTTCTGTGATTATCATCGCTGTTGAACAAACTCGAAAGAAAACAGTGGTGGCCGCCTTTTTCACAATCGTACAGAACGCCGCATTGTTTTCCTATCATCATCTCTTTTGGGATTCCGAAAAGTTTTGCCGCCGATTTATTAGCTTCAACTATCTGTCGCTCTGTGTTAAACACGACAACTGCATCCGATAAACTATCGAAAGCCGCCGAACTCCACATTGAAACAGCTTTGTCACCGGTTTTTCCAGTGGGTTTAACTTTTTTGGTTTTTGTTGAAGCCATGTTACGCATCTCCAAAAGTTGTTTGAGTATGCCGGTCAATTGGTCTAACGCCGATCATTTCGTCCGGTTTTCCACTTCGGCCAACATTTCAATATTATAGACCTAATAATAAATTTTTGACAAAACACTCAGGGCAAATATAATTGATCGAAACTTTGCTTGAGAGGTTTAGAAGATGCGCTGGTATCATGCAGCCGTATTGTTGATGGCTTTAGCGGCGTTAGCGTTTGGCTTTATTGCGTCTCCGACTCCAGTGTTGGCGCAGGATGCTTCGGCTTTGAAAATAAACCTTGTGGTAAGCGACGAGCAGCTTTTGATATATGCGGGCGCGAATCAGGGGCTGAAAGTCGGGAACAAATATTCGGTCGTAAGAGACGGAGAGACAATTGGTGTAATTGAGATAACGGAAGTCAAGGAACGATTTTCAGTGGCGAAAATCGTGAGCAAGACTAAAGATTTGCAGGATATGGATAATATCGTCCCGGCGGGGGCAGCGGCAGCGAAAGCTGAACCGGCTGCGAAGAAAGAAAGCGCTGCGCCGAAGGCGGCAGCCGCCCCCGCGGCGGCTCCTGCAGCGGCAGCGCCTGAAACGAGCCCTGCGGCTGAATCGAAAGCGACATCTAAAAGACGCAGTTCAAAGGTTGACGAAAGCGCGAGCGCCGAGAAGCCTGCTGATGCCGCTCCTGCGGAGGCGCCGGCTGAAGCAGCGGCAGCGCCTAAAAGAACTTCCCGCAGAGGTGGAGGTTCAACAGCTGCGCCTGCGGCAGATTCTGAAGCGGCGGCAGCCCCGGCTGATACGGCGGATGCGCCCAAAAGAACCTCCCGAAGGGGTGGAGCGGCATCGACTGACGATTCTTCTGAAGCGGATGGGGCCGCTGCTGACACAAAGGCGGACGCCAAGAAGAAGGATGACGCAAAAGCAGGCGGCAAGAAGGCGATATCGAAAGACCCGCGAGAGATTAATTTTGCGACGACGGAGGACGGCACAGGCCTGTGGACCGTACCTACCTCCAGAATACTCGATAAAGGGCGCGCGGCGATTTCTTATTACAAGAGCGACTATTCTTTATCATATACCGAACAGAGAAACGACGAATATACATCCAGCGAGGCAGGATCGCTTAATATGAGCAGTAAGGCATTAAGTCTCGTTTACGGAGTCGGCAATAACATCGAGGTGTTCGCGAGCGATGTTAAGGATAGCGCGAATTTGAGCTTAACGCTGGATGGATATACAGCCACCGCTAATGGCTCTGCAAAAGGACGCGTTTACGGACTCAAGTACAAACCGGGGAAACGCGTGATCTTAAAGAAGGACACAAGCAAGAAGTGGACATACGCTGTAGGCGCGGAGCGCACGAAGTACGGCGACGTTAACGGCTCTAAGTTCTACGCGGTCGCCGATTTCCCCTATCCGAAGTTCGACGTTCACGGCAGTTTGTTCCAGATAAACCGAAACGGTATCAGAGGGAAAAGGCTCGGGACGCAGGCGGCGATAGAATTTGTCGTCACTCCGCGTGTGTTGCTGCTTAGCGAAGTTACGCTGTTCCAGAGCCAATATACGTATAATGTGGCGATGAGATACATATATCAGGGACAGGGCGCGCTTACTCTCGGCCTGAACGATGTTACCGACATGCAGATTAAAACCATCGGTTTTTCATATTTGTATTAGAACGCGAAGAGTTTATGATTGCGCATTCGATTCTGCGGAGTTGTTGAACATGGACAGAAAAAAGAAGATCAGAATTGTTATGGCAAAACCAGGTCTCGACGGGCATGACAGAGGCGCGAAGGTGGTGGCGCGAGCTCTCCGTGACGCCGGAATGGAAGTCATATATCTGGGGCTTCAGCAGACGCCAGAGGACATAGTTAACTCAGCGGTTCAGGAAGACGCCGATTTCGTCGGCATAAGCTCTCTCGCAGGCGCGCACATGACGCATTTTACTCGCGTGCTGAAGTTGCTGAAGGAAAACGATTCGGAAGACATCATCGTCGTCGGCGGCGGAATTATCCCCGAGGACGACCGCGACGAGCTTATGAAGGCAGGCGTCGCCGCGCTGTTCGGGCCGGGAATGTCTACCGACGACATTGTCGGCGCTTTGAACAAACTCGCTGTTGAACGCGGAAAAGTATAAACATTTCCAAACAACTCATTTAGTATTTCTGATAATTTTGATATTGAATTTTGCTATGGCTGAATAACGCTATTATGCAACGAGGCGCCCGATGTCCTGGTAAGTCGTATACACAATCAGAATCGCAAGACAAACCATGCCGGCGATAGTCAAAGGCGCGTGAAGCCGTTGCATTTTAGGATGCACTTTTTCGAGAAGGCAGAGGATTATTTTGCCGCCGTCCAGAAATGGAAATGGAAATAAATTGAAAATAGCGAGGTTGAGGCTGAGAAACATCATGAAGCCGGCGAAAGCCGCGAATCCGGAGCTAAGGAATTTTCCTCCGAAAGCGACGATGCCAACCATACCTGACATCTGATCGGGTTGAGCGAAAACTGCGCCCATGGATATAACAATGGACAAAAGTGATTTCACCGTTTCCGCAACCGGCGTTACAATCAGGCCTTGGATCGAAATGTGTCCGGAAAATAGGCTCTTAAAGAAGAATAAAGAGATAGGGAGTATCACATTTGCCGCCGGGCCGCCTATCGCCATATATATGCGTTTAGAAACGGGCAGCGCAAAATATGCCGCTTCGTCTTCAATCGCCGGCAGGACATAACCGCCGAACGGGACTGCCGACAGGCGAAACTCCGTATCGCCACGCTTCCACTTGATAACTGCGGGCCCGAATCCAACGGAAAACACGGCAACCGGAATTCCCGATGCGCGGGCGGCGATGAAGTGGCCGAATTCGTGTATAAGTATCAAGAGCCCCAAGCATATTGCGCTGATCAGATATATCATTTATTCTAACGCTCCGCTTTGTCAGACTACATAAACCTTCAAACATTTTATATTTAAATTTCAGAAAATGAAGCTTTTATCTCCAATATCTGGCGATGAACTCTCAATAATGTCGAAAAAACTAATAAAAAAGGAGCGCTGAACCAGCGCTCCTATGGAAAAATCATGATTTTGTCTTTTCTTATTTTGCGGCTGCGGTGGAATGCTCATCGCGGAACTTCTTTGCTTCGTCCCGAAGCTCCTTCTGTTTCTGCTTGCATTCCGTCGGATTGCTCGCGCAGAGAGCTTTAACATCAGCGCGCTTCTTTTTTAATTCATCTCTTTTGGCTTTGCATTCGGCTACGTTCGCTTTGCACCACTGCTTTAACCCCTCGCTTTTTGCCTTGTTCGCCTCAGCTTTCGCTTTGCATTCCGGGTTCGCTTCGCATTTCTTCTTAAGTTCTTCCTTGCGTTCTTCTTTCTTCTTCTGGCACTCGGCAGGGTTGTCGTCGCACATTTTCTTGAGAGTTGCTTTTGCCTGCGCTTTCATCTCATCTTTTTTCTTCTGGCATTCCGCAGGATTCGACTCGCAGAGCTTTTTCATTTCATTTCTTTTTGCCTTTAGTTCATCTTTCTTTTTCTGGCATTCGGAGGGATTCTTCTGACACCATTCCTTGAGAGCTTTTCCTCGCCCTTCTGCGGCGCCAGGACCATTTCCCTGCGCCAGCGCCGTTCCGCTCACAGCGACTGACAAAGCCAGCGCTCCGGCTATTAAAATCGCTTTGCCCTTAAATCGTTTCATTTCCATTTTCCACCTCTCGTTTTTTATTTCTTTCATTCAGACGCGTCCGGAAAAGGAAAGGTTAAAAAGATTTAAGAAAATATTATTGTTTGAACCGGATACAGAAAGATCCGATAACGGATTATTCAATCTCGATCAGTTTGTAATCGCGGGAGCCGAGGCCGATGTTTTGGGCGTGATCGAGTTGATGGCGCCAGTCAACGCTGGCGATGGCGCGGAACTTATCGGCAGAACCGGCTTTATCGCCGAGTTTCGATGAAGAAATGCCCGGCGCTTTGTTTACGAGGTCCACAGATGCCTGATCGACCGCCACGGGGTCCTTTGATACGACTATTCCGATGTCGGCGACAATCGGCACATCGCTGAAATTGCAGCAGTCGCAGTCCGGCGTGACATTTATGATGAAGTTGAAAAAGGCGCATTTCCCGTGTTTTTCCTGAATGGCGGCGAGAGCGTATTCCGCCATTTTTTCCTGCATAAGTTTGAGGTCAGACTTCCAGTTAACGGCGATCGCTTCAAAGCGGCAGGCGATGGTGCAATCCGCGCATCCGATGCATATTTCGCGGTCGATCTGCGCTTTCTTTTCTTCGTTGAATGTAATGGCGTTCACAGGGCATTTTTTCGCGCAGGAACGGCATCCCGTGCATTTTTTCAGAGTGACTTTCGGTTTCACGTCCGAGTGTTGGTTCTGTTTGCCGCTCGGAGCGGCGCAACCCATGCCGACGTTTTTCAGGGTTCCGCCGAAGCCTGTCCCTTCGTGACCTTTGAAGTGAGCGACAGAAATAAGCGAATTCGCGCGATGTATGCCTGAAGCGATTTTGCATGATTTAAAATGCTTGCCGTTCTTTATAGGAACGACCGCGTAGTCGTCTCCGAACAGGCCGTCAGCGACGATTACGGGCGCGCCGATGACGGCTGGCGAGAACCCGTTGCCATATGCTGTCATGAGATTGTCATAGGCGTTGCGACGGGAGCCTGCATACAGCGTATTGGCGTCTGTTACGAACGGAAGTCCGCCGGCTGTTTCGATCTCGCGAAGTATCGAGCTGATTAAAGGCGGCGGAATGTAAGCGAGGTTGCCGCGTTCGCCCCAATGCAGTTTAACTGCGACAAGGTCCTTGGGACTGACGACATCAGCCACTCCTGCCGCCCGAAAAAGTTTTATTACTTTATCGTGCATGTTGTTGCCGTAAGATGTTCTCGCGCTCGAAAAATATACCGTGCTTGCCATTCAGCGCCTCCGCGAATAATTATTTCGACTTAAATATGATAATCTTAAGCGAGCTCGCCGTCAAAGATGTTCCAAATGTCGCATACACTTGATTTTGCTGTCTCAACTCATAGAATTTAGTTGAAGCGGATTATGTTTTTTAAATGAAATTATATAAGAGGTGGAGAAATTGAAAATTAGAGTCAGCGGCGCCCGGACAAAATTAGTAATCGGAGTCATTGCGGCTGTATTAATAATGGTTTCCGTCGAAGCGCGGAGCCAATTCATGATGGAGCAGGCGGTCGGCCTGATTCCCGGCCAGGCGGTGGGCAGCCTGAAAGTTGCTGTAGACGGCGGCGGCCAAATTGATCTCGGCAGACCGGCGAAGCCCTATGTGCTGGTGTTCTTTGTTGCAGGGCGAGACGACATCGCCGCGCAGTTCGCTGAAGCGGCGAAGATCCTGAAAAGCAAGGAGTTAAGCGGTTTCGACCTGATTGCGATCACACGCGGGAAGGATAATGCAGAGAGAAAAAGCGCTCGTGATTTTTTGAAGAGCAAAAAGATCGCCGCATCGCTTGTTTTTGATGTTAAGTTGGAAGCCGCGAAGAAATTCGGAGTGATGGTATTCCCGACGTTTTTCATTGTTGATAAAAACGGGACGGTGCGCACGCTGGCGATCAGTTCGGTTAAGAGCAGGATACGTATGCGCAGCTTCGAGGGTTTTCTGAAAATGACGGCGAAGGGCGAGCCTATTCCATACATTGACATGGTTCCGTGGAGCGACATAGACAAAAATGTGAGGGCGCTAATGGGGAAACC
>Ga0172379_10006520_pt1 | contig 15572 bp, 19 predicted proteins | sample GrowelOW334metaG_FD_119756 | JGI IMG/M metagenome (GOLD analysis project Ga0172379, IMG submission 119756) | Groundwater microbial communities from an aquifer near a municipal landfill in Southern Ontario, Canada - Groundwater well OW334 metaG | ecosystem: Environmental > Aquatic > Deep... | reverse complement strand
ATGATAATGCTGATAGGAATAACAGGAATGTTCCTGGCGCCGTTCGGAATGCTTATAAGCAAATGGGCCGCCCTTGAGGCGCTGGCCCGGAACAACCCGCTCCTTCCCATAGCCGTCATCTTCGGAAGTTCGGCGACATTGTTCTTCTGGGGCAAATGGATGGGGAAACTCATCGCCGTCACAAACGTCAGATCCGATGCGGAAGACAAGATAGCGCAGGAGGAATGGGTGGTTCTTTCAACCCTCGCCTTCATGACGATAGCCATCTGCGCCCTGTTCCCGTTTGTAGGCATCTATCTTATTGAGCCCCTCTACGGAAAAGATCCGATGCTCAACAAGGGGAATATCATAATTGTCAGCATACTCATGGGGCTGGTTCTCCTTGTGCCGCTCGGTTTCTGCCTGCACTGGAGAAGACTCAGAAATCCGGAACCCTATCTCTGCGGCACTGAAATCAAGGACAATTACACGCAGTTCACGGGTTCGCTCGGCCCAAAGGAATGGAAGCTCAGCAACTATTATCTTGAAAAGTATTTCGGGGAAGCGAAACTTTTCAACCTGAGTGTCTGTGTTTCAACAATCCTGATACTGATCACAATATCGCTTGTATGGTGGGGAAAAATCTGAAATGAAACTTTTACTTGCATCTTTGGCGTTTCTAATATTCGCTCCGCTAGTGTGCGGGCTTCTTGCCGGTTTTGACCGCATAATCACGGCAAAAATGCAGGGTCGCTTCGGCCCCCCTCTGCTTCAGCCCTTCTATGATGTGTTCAAGCTTTTCGAAAAAGAAAACCTGCGGCTCAATAAGTTCTTCCACAGCTTTTATCTCATGTGCTATCTCGTCTTCATGCTCGCAAGCGGAATACTCTTCTTTACGGGACAGGATATCCTTCTCGTGATTTTCGCATTCACCCTTGCGGATATCTTCCTTGTTCTCGCCGCTTATTCAACCAATTCGCCGTACAGCTTCGTGGGGGCTGAACGCGAACTTATCCTGATGATGTCGGCCGAACCCATGATTCTCATCAGCGCTGTCGGTTTTTTCATGGCAACTAAAAGTTTCAAAGTCGCAGACATGATGACAGCTCCTTCAAATCTGATTGTTTATCTGCCCGGAGTCTTCCTGGGGCTTCTTTTCATACTGACAATAAAGTTGCGCAAATCCCCTTTCGATCTTTCGACTTCCCATCACGCACATCAGGAAATCGTCAAGGGAATCACCACCGAATTCGCCGGTCCGTCCCTTGCAATTGTTGAAATCGTCCACTGGTACGAAACAGCGATAATGCTCGGAATTGTCTTTCTTTTCTTTTCGGCCACTCCCGTTGTTGCCGCAGGCGTTGTTCTCGCAGCGTATTTCATTGAAATTCTCATAGACAACACTTTTGCCAGGTTCAAATGGGAGCTGACCCTGAAATCGTCATGGCTTGTGACCATTGTCTTCGGCGGAATAAATCTTGTTGTCCTATTTATAATTGATAAGGTTAAATAACATGTCGTTTCTCACAAAATCACCATGGATAATGCATTACGACGGATCGAGTTGCAACGGTTGCGACATCGAAGTGCTCGCCTGCCTCACGCCCATGTACGATATTGAAAGGTTCGGAATCGTCAATACCGGAAATCCGAAGCATTCCGATATTCTCCTGATTACAGGTTTTGTGAATTCGCAGAATGTCGATGTGATTAAGAACATATACGAAAAGATGCCGGATCCGAAAGTCGTTGTGGCAATCGGAATATGCGCTTTGTCAGGCAACGTTTTCAAGGAATGCTACAATGTCCTCGGCGGAATCGACACTGTTATTCCGGTCGATGTTTATGTGGCGGGCTGTGCCGCAAGACCGGAAGCGATAATCGACGGTGTCGTACAGGCGCTCAGCATTCTGGATGCGAAAAAGAAGAAAAACCGTAAGGCAACCAATACTGCGGCAACCACCAAGGATAAGAAAAATGATTGAAAAACAGGAAACAATCAATATAAACGGCAATGACGAGCTTATGAAAAGTGTTTCGGCGATGATGGCTGAAGGCTACAGGCTTGCAGTCATCAGCTGCACAAAACTGGAGCATTTCCAAATCGACTATACTTTCGACAGGAACTATGAATTCAAGAATCTGAGATTCAATGTCCCCCTTGACAAGCCGGAGATGCAGAGCATCAGCGGTATTTACACGAACGCATTCACCTATGAAAATGAAATCCACGATCTCTTCGGAATAGTCGTTCACAACCTCAACATCAACTACGGCGGAAAATTCTACAGGATAAATGTCAAAGCCCCCTTCAGCACCTTGAAGAAAGCTGTCGCCGCCGCCTCAGAAGAAGGAAAGACTCAAAATGCCTAAACGCACTATCATACCTTTCGGTCCGCAGCATCCGGTTCTGCCGGAACCAATCCATCTCGATATCGCCATAAGAGATGAAAAGGTTGTCGAGGCGATTCCGTCATTGGGATTTGTCCATCGCGGACTCGAACTGCTTGTGGACAAAAAAGATTTCAACGACATGGCGTTCGTCGCCGAACGGATCTGCGGAATATGCAGTTTCATTCACGGACAGGGCTATGTGCAGGGGATAGAGGAAATCATGAACGTCCAGGTTCCCCAGAGAGCTAAATATCTCCGCGTCATATGGGCGGAACTTTCCAGGGTTCACAGCCATCTGCTCTGGCTCGGACTCGCGGCCGATGCCGCCGGCTTTGAAAGCCTTTTCATGCACTGCTGGCGCATACGTGAAAAAATCCTTGACATTTTTGAGGAAACCACAGGCGGAAGAGTCATCTTCGGCGTATGTAAAGTCGGAGGCACAAAAAAGGATGTTGACAATGACACCTTGAAAAGAATAGTCCAAGTGTTAAAGAATGTCGAATCCGACTACAAGGAGATTGCAAAGGTCTTTGTCGAAGACTATTCCGTAAAACACAGGTTTTCCAACGTGGGAATCCTTTCAAAAGACGAGGCTGGCAAACTCGGCGCCGTCGGCCCTGTCCTCAGGGCTAGCGGAATCGCCCAGGACATGAGAAAGCTCGGTTATGCAGCCTACGGCGAACTCACATTCGAACCGGTCGTTGAAAACAGTTGCGACTGCTACGCCAGGGCAATGGTACGCGCCCGCGAAGTCTATCAGTCCATTGATCTTATAGGACAGGCTGTAGGCAAAATTCCGGAAGGGCCTGTTGATGTAAAAGTGACAGGTTTCCCGCAAGGCGAGTTTTTCTCCAGACTTGAACAGCCGAGAGGCGAAGTCATTTACTATATCAAGGGAAATGGCACGAAAAACCTTGACAGATATCGTGTCCGCACACCCACTTTTTCAAACATAGCCCCTCTTGTGAAAATGCTTGAAGGCTGCGATTTTGCGGACGTTCCAATTATAGTTCTAAGTATTGACCCATGCATCAGTTGCGCGGAAAGGTAACCCAATGCCACTTAATCCATTCGTTAAAATGACCGCTACGGTAATAAGAAGCCTTCTTGGCACATCGGCATGCAAGATGTATCCGTTTGTAAAGCCCGTATTCTACACAAGAACCCGCGGACATATCAGCATTGACACAAAAAAATGCATTCTCTGTACGCTCTGCGCAAAAAAATGTCCGACAGCTGCGCTCAAGGTCAACAAACCCGGCAAAACCTGGACAATCGAAAGGGCAAAATGCATAATGTGTCTTGCCTGTGTCAATTCATGCCCGGTAAAATGCCTGCACTCCGAAAATCAATACGCCCCTCCGGTATGCTCGAAAACCGAAGAAGTTTTCAATGTTGAACCGCCAGCCCCCAAAAAACCGGAAAACTGCCCCGGAAAAGAGACGGACTCCTGATGCTGGCCTTGTCTGCATGCCGAAAGAAAACTTTTCCTCTGCGTGAAAAAGTTATTTCCCATGTCTATTCAAAAGCTTGATAGACATGTACTTTTCCCCATATGAAATCAAACTTTACAGGATTAAAACTCTCCTCCTTCCGTTCATGCCGGAATGCCATTGCATTCGGGGCCGACTCCAAAAACACCGTTTCTATTGTTGATAAAAAGAAAAGACTGGTCGCTTTCTCCGACAACCACGGCCCTCTTTCAGAACCCGAGTCTGCTGCAAAATTCGAAAAGACTGTCTCGAAATTGCTCAAGACTGCAAAACCCGAAATTCTCGCAGTTGACCTGCATCCGGATTATTACTCTACGGTTCATGGCGAGAAAATTGCGGTAAAACTGGGAATCCCCCTTCTACAGGTACAGCACCATCACGCACACGCGGTTTCATGCATGGCAGAACACGGATTCGGCGAATCTCTCGCCCTGGTTTTCGACGGTACCGGTTATGGAACAGACGGAAACCTCTGGGGTGCAGAACTCCTCCATGTAAATCCCAAGGGCTTCAAGCGGCTTGCGACATTCGCAGCCGCTCCCCTGCCCGGCGGCGACGCTTCTGTGCGCGAGCCTTCCAGGCAACTTATAGGAAGAATGTTTTTTTCAGCCTGTTCAGATAAGACGCTTCTCAAAACAATCTGCCGTAAATACAATATTGATTATGAACACGCCAAGATATGGATTGAACAGGCTGAAAAAAACATCAACTGCCCCTACTCCCATTCCGCCGGAAGACTTTTCGATTCAGTATCAGTCCTGCTAGGATGCGCCCCGGCTGTGATTTCCCATGAGGCCGAAGCCGCAATAAATCTCCAAAAAGCCGCAGAATCCTGCAAGGACAAACCCGATCCTTCCCTAATGCCTTTCAAATCTTTCGAAAAAGACGGTTTGTTTTTTGTAGATTGGTCTCAAGTTTTTATTAATCATAGTATAAATTTCTCGCAGAGAAATTTATTAGCCCTGTCATTCCACCACTCCCTCGCCCAAGCCGCCCTTCAGATGGCAGAATTCGGACTTGCGAAGTTCGCAACACGCAACATTGTCCTGAGCGGCGGGGTTTTCATGAACAAGCTTCTTCTGGAGATCCTAAAATCGCAATTGGCAAAGTCAGGCCTGAAAGTTTTCTCCCACGAAAAAACTCCCGCAAACGACTGCGGAATCTCAATCGGCCAGGCCGTGATTGCTTCATCCATCTGAAAAACAGGAAGGCAATCATTCGATGTAATTACAATCAAAATTGAATGTGTTTTCGAATGTGCTATCTTCTGCGGTCTGGTTGCGTTAATTTTAATTGAAGTAGATAATTCATGGTCTGAATTTCGCCGGTAAAAAGGAAAAATGAACAAACATAAAAAATCCGAAAACAAGGAAATAAGCACATCCAAGGGCGAAGTGATCGTCTATCAGACTGAGGATGGCAAGGTAAAACTGGATGTTCGCCTGGAAAACGAGACTGTCTGGCTGACCCAGCCATTAATGGCCGAATTGTTCCTGACCACCCAGCAAAACATCAGTCAGCATATTCAGAATATCTTCGAGGAAGGTGAACTCATACCGGAAGCAACTCACAAGAAATTCTTGTCAGTTCGTCTGGAAGGCATCCGGGAAGTTCGGCGCGAGTTGGATTTTTACAACCAACGACAGACAAGTTTTGCCTGATGCTGGAAAGGTTGATAAAGATTCAGCCGAAATGCATGCCAGACAGGAATATGGAAAGTTCGAAGTCCGTCGCCGTATATATAAGGAGGCGCTTGGAGAAGCTAAAGACATCAAACTGCTCGAAGAGACCGCAAAACAACTACCATTGAGAAAAAAGAGAGCCAATGAGGCCTGAAAGTTTTCTCCCACGAAAAAAACACGCCGCAATCCTGGAAGAATTCATCCTTTCCCTGATTGCAGACGCTATTTTACCGCACAGGCCTTTCCGGAGAGAAACAAGAGCAGTAAAACGAAGAAGAAAACCTTATCAGATCCTTACAAAACCAAGAAGAATATTTATGGAGATACAGCACATCAAAAAATACAAGAAATCCCCTTAACTAGAGCCCGTCCACAAAAAGCTGTTTTTGTGGACGGGCTCTATATATTCTATGGCGTAGTTCCGATTACGGATTCAGGATTGACAGGATTCCAGGAAAGTATCGCCGCCCTGCGGGAACTCTTAATTTCTTGCATTTTATCATACCCCACGCTTACGCATGGGGCTTCCGCCTTCGCTAAGATGCTACGTCGGACAAGACATAATTACGCCATCCTGCGGAGGCGGAGGCTGAGGCTCTTGTTAAATCAAGCCCGCAGGGCGGCGACATCACTAATATAATTTTCTTTCAGGGCACTTTGCCCTGAAAGAAAATTATTCCGTCAGCTTCACCAGATACTCGATCCAGGCATCCATCCCCTCGCCTGTTTTGGCGCTCAACTCGAAAATAAATACTCCGGGATTGTTCTGCCTGATAAACTTCCTCATCTTCCTGACATCGCAGTCTATGTAGGGCAGGAGATCGTTCTTGGTAATGACAACCAGTTTTGCATTTGAAAAAATAACAGGGTATTTGACAGGCTTGTCTTCACCTTCCGGAATTGAGAGCAGCGCGATTTTAAAGTTCTCGCCCAGGTCAAAAGCCGCAGGACATACAAGATTCCCGACATTCTCAATAAAAAGAATCTTAGTTTTACCCTCAATCACCTTCGGCAAAACCTTTGCAACCTGTTCGGCATTCAAATGACAGGAGCTTTTTGTCTCAATCTGGAAAACTTTCGCACCTTTGCCCTGAAGCCGTCTGGCATCGTTATCGCTCTGAATATCTCCGACAATCACGGCGCACGGGAGTTTTCCCTTGAGTCTGTCAAGCGTCTTCTCAAGGAGCATTGTCTTTCCGGAACCCGGCGAGGAAATTATGTTGACAACGACAATGCCACGTTCTTCGAAAAATTTGCGGTTCTCGTCGGCAAAGCTGTCGTTTTTCTCAAGAACCTTTCTTTCCAGTTCGATAACCCTCCGCTCAGTTTTCTCTATGGAATCCTGAGCATGAGCTTCACCATGATGGTGGTGTAGGGCCTTATGAGCGTCATGATTCCCGTGCATGGTTCCGTCATCATGGACATGATAACCTGACGGCGCCTTGGCCTTCGTTTTGCCCTTGATATCTATCTTGATATTCGAACATCCGCAATTTTCGCACATGATGAAACTCCTTGGCTCTTGGTTAATAGTTGACAGGTCATAGTTCAAAGCAAGATCCAATTATTAATTCCCAATCAAAAAAAACAATCCAAGAACAGCCCTTACGGGCTTAACTACCAACAAATTCCAAATCGGTTTTATTCGTTTGGCAGTTAATGCCGTAAGGCATGTTCTCTTATTTTCTCTGTTCAATATTCTTGCTCGGAATTTATTTCACTCTACTTCCATTGACTTGATCTTGAATTCCCTGCCTGAAATAATCTCGACATTCAATGACGAACATTTTCCGCATTTCGCAAGAGGCGTCTCATTTACCGTCTCAACTCCGCATTCCCTGCACTTGACCTTCATGTCCGTCTGAACGATTGTCAGCACCGCCTTTTCCGCCGGACTTCCTTCGGCCGCGATGGGGAATGCAAATTCAAAGCACTCCTTCTCAACACCGGAATATTTTCCGATTAAAAGCGTTATTGAATGGAGTTTGGACGCCCCTTCGCTTCCCATAATCAGCGTTATCTGCTCCACAAGGGACATGGCCATTGAAAGTTCATGCATATATATGCCACATCCTATATTCTTGTACAAAACAAGCGATTATTTGTTAACCGCATTTACAATAAATTCCAAGCTCCAAGCTCCAAATTTCAAACAAAGAAAACAATCCAAGAACATGCCTTGCGGCATTAACTACAAACGAATAAAACCGATTTGGAATTTGTTGGTAGTTAAGCCCGCAAGGGCTGTTCTTTTACTTTCTTTGCTTAATGCTTGGATATTGGAAATTCCCTGTTCGTTATTGGATATTCAGTTCCAATCTCCACGCCTGTTAAATGAATGCATCAGCAAATTCTTGGCAGCAATTCCCCTCGGGGAAGATCAACTAGGCGAGTACCTCCGCCAAGGGTCTTTATTGCAACTTTTCCGCTCATATCGCAGACAGTTCCGATTACGGCGGCGTTCCCGCCTTCGGGAAGTTTTCTCCATTTTCGGACAATTTTCCCGGCAAACTGAGAGGCGCATATCATTACCACCCTGCCTTCGCAGGGCGAACTAAGCAGATCAAGGCCAAGCATTTCAGAAACCGCCCTGGCTTCCGCAGAATAAGGGATGTCTTTTTCATCAAGCAGAATTCCGAACTTCCTGTTTTCCGCAATCTCGTTTAAAACCGCAGCCATGCCGCCGCGCGTCGGGTCACGCATGAACCTCACGTTTTCCCCGTACTGACGTGCGGCCATGACAAGCCGCAACACCGGCCCAAGATCGCTCTTCGGACCGTTCTTTATCTTTATGCCCTCTCGTACGCAGAGCACGGCCATACCGTGATCACCTATGTTGCCGCTGACAATCACCTTGTCACCGGCTTTTATTTTATTCCTGTCGAGATTAAACTCCTCAAACGCTTCGCCAACTCCGCCCGTATTGATATAAATCTTATCGCACAGCCCCCTAGGCACAACCTTGGTGTCGCCGGTAACGATCTTAACCCCGCATTCGTCTGCCGATTTCTTTACGGAGTCGAGGATTTTTCTGAGCAGGGATATTTCGAGTCCCTCCTCCAGAATAAGCCCGAGCGAAAACCAGCGGGGTCTTCCTCCGGCAACCGAAATATCGTTGACAGTTCCGTAAACACACAGATTGCCGATATTCCCGCCCGGAAATTCGACGGGATGAACCACAAAACTGTCGGTAGAGATGACAAGTTTGGCATTGCTTTTGAACGGTACGGTTGCAGCATCGGGGAGATCCTTCAAAGGGCCTCTTCCAAAACGCGTTATTATTTCCGCTTTGATAAGCTCCGAGGAAAGCCGTCCGCCCCCGCCATGCGCTATCTGGATTTTACTTTCCAAGAAATTATTCCCCTCTTATCTTATTCTTCTCGGATTCGCACTTCTCCTGCAGGGAGGCGATTTCAGATGCGATCTGCTTTCTTATCTTGTCCGCATCGTCGGGGCTTTTCCTGATTCTGTCTTCAGAGGCAAGCTGTATCTGGACAATTTTCGACTTGTATCTGGACTCGATTTCGGCGATGTCCTTCTTCTGGGCCTCCGTCAGCTTCTTCGCAGGTCCGCCAAGTCTTTCCATGGCAAGTTCAAAAGAGCTTTTCATATGGATTTCCCTTCATTTTTTTTTCATTGCTTCAATAACAGGCATGAGATCTTTCATGAACTCGCCGAACCTCCCCGACGGAATCTGCTGGGCGGCATCGCTCGTGGCATTCACGGGATCGGGATGGGTTTCAACGATTATACCGTCAGCACCTGCGGCCACTGCAGCCCTGGCAAGCGGAAGAACAAGGTCTACTTTTCCGGCCGCATGGCTCGGATCGACAATGACAGGAAGATGGGTTTCCCTCTTGGCGACGGCAACAGCTCCAAGATCAAGGGTGCTTCTTGTGGCAGTTTCAAAAGTCCTTATCCCCCTTTCACAGAGAATCACATTCGGGCATCCATGGACGATGAGATACTCTGCTGCGGAAAGCCATTCCTCTACGGTCGACGCCATCCCCCTTTTAAGCAGAACTGGTCTTCCGGCATTGGCGACATGTTCGAGCAGATGATAATTCTGGCAGTTTCTCGCGCCGATCTGCAGGCAGTCGGCGACTTCGGCAACCTGTTTCACATGGGTTACACCCAGGATTTCAGTGACAACCGGCATGTTGAACTCTTCTTTTATTTCCTTGAGGATTTGAAGCCCTTCTTCGCCAAGGCCCTGGAAATCATAAGGCGAGGTGCGGGGTTTATAGGCCCCTCCCCGGAGGATCCTTACACCTGCCGCACAAATGTCTTTTGCAGCCTGTCTCAGCTGTTCCCTGCTTTCAATGGCGCACGGACCGGCGATCACCTGAAAACTTCCGGCCCCGATTTTCTCCTTTCCTATCATTACGGGGCTGTCGGCTTCATGATACTCCCTGCTCGCAAGCTTATATCGTTTCTGAATCGGAATAACATCCGCGACACAGGGAAATGATTTGAATATCTCAAGGGATCGGTGGATCTTCTCGTCGCCTACAGCTCCGATAACGGTATGCTCCACACCTCTGATTACGCGTGGCTCATAACCGAGCTGCTCAATCATTTTTGAAACTTCACTGATTTTCTCTTCGGGAGTATGCGGTTTGAAAACAATTATCATTTTTGCAATTCTCTCCATTGTTTTTTGGCAAAGTCATTGGCATAGTATGCCCGTATTTTTATTACTTTCAATCCGAATCCTTGAAAAACCATGGCTAAAGAAAAAGTATTGGCAGTCCTTGACATAGGAAGCAATTCAATAGTGCTTCTTGTGGCAAAATGTTATTCCAGCGGGATCATTGAACCGCTCAATGAAGTCTTCGCCACCACAAGACTTGGAAAAGGCATATCACATACGGGAGCCCTCTCAGAAGAAGCCATCAAATTCACGCTCGACGTTTCAAAAGAGATGCAGGAGATCGCAATGAATGAAGGCGCCGAGGATCTCATCATCACTGCAACAAGCGCCGTGAGAAACGCCCAGAACAAAAGCGAATTCCTCGTAAAATGCCATCAGAAACTCAATGTCTTCCCGCAGGTCCTCAGCGGAAAAGAAGAGGCCAAATTCACCTATCTTGGCGCCACCTACGAGGTCGAATCCGAAAACCCGCTCCTGACAATTGACATAGGCGGCGGAAGCACGGAAGTCGCTTTCGGCACAAAAAACATAATGGTCGGCGCACACAGCATGAACATGGGATGCACCACCCTTTCCGAAATGTTCAACATCGGCAAAGGCGAATGGATACCCCAGAGAATTGCCGCAAAAAGGTTCATCAAAAGGAATCTTTTCTCAATCGTTGACGATGTACATTCCTGGCTCGCCAGCAGAAGCCCCGTCATTATCGCAAGCGGCGGAACAGCCACAACCTTCGCGGCGCTGCTTCTCAAGGAAAATGTCTACGACAGGAAACACATCAATTCCGTGAAAGTTGAAAGCAAGATGATTGCTGTTTACGCAAGACAGCTCTCAAGAATGAGCATCGAGGAACGAATCAAGGTTCCCGGCATGGAGAAGGAACGCGCGGAAATCCTTCCCGCCGGTCTTCTCATCCTTTCCGAATTCCTCCGCTTCTTCAACTTCAACGAAATCCGCATCACCGCAAACGGCCTCCGCTACGGTGTAATGAAGCACTACCTGCAGAAATATTTCTGAGGCAGCTAGCCGTCGGTTGAGATGAGCATGAAAAAAAATCCGTTCAATTTCGAATTGAACGGATTTTTAATAACAGCTGTATGGACAGGGCGGAAAACCTAGAAGATGAACTTCACGTCGGCCATGCGTTTCTGGAATTCATTGAGGACGCGATCCTCCTCCTTCTTTCCGCCCCGCGCCACAAATGTCGCGCTGAAACGGACATAGTGTCCGACATCATCCCACGGGACAGTGCTGATGAGTTTTTCCCTGATCATCCACTGGCTGAATTCTTCGGCATTTGCGAAGTTCGCACTGTACTTGCCTTCCGCAGCCTTCGGGCATTTCACGTAGAGATAAAACGAACCCTGTGGAACTTTCGCCGGAAAGCCGAGCGGACTGAGCGTTTCAACCATGCGTTTCAGACGGCGCTCGTACTTATCGGAAATCATCGGAGTAATCCTGGACTGGTTGTCAAGAGCGGCGATCGCGGCCTTCTGAATGGCGGCAAACTGCCCGCTGTCGGCATTGTCCTTGACATTGGCGAACGCCTTGACGGCAAGTTCGTTTCCGCAGACCCAGCTCAGACGCCAACCGGTCATATTGAACCCCTTTGACATGCTGTGAAGTTCGACGGCGCAGTCTTTGGCGCCTGGAATTGACAGTATGCTGAGAGGTTTCCCCTGGAAATTGAGCGGAGCGTAGGCGGCGTCGGAAACAATCAGGACATTGTTTTTCTTTGCGAATTTCACAGCCTTTTCAAACTGCGCGACGGAGGCGGAGGCGCCGGTCGGATTATTCGGATAATTCAGATAAAGCAGCTTCGCCTTTTCACACTGTTCGGCGGTCGGGGAATCAAGATCCGGGAAAAAACCGTTTTCCTCGTTGAGAGGCAAGTTTATGACTTTACCGCCAAGATACTGCGACCATGTCCCGAGAACCGGATAGCCGGGAGTTGTCATGATGGTGATGTCACCGGGGTTTACAAAACATGCAGGCAGAAGCGAAAGGGCGGACTTTGAACCGATCGAGTGACAGACCTCCGTCTCAGGATTGACATCAACCCCGTAGAGGGCTTTCATGTAACGGGCGGCGGCATCCTTGAACTCTCCGATTCCATTGTCGGTGTAGGTGCGATTTTCCCATTTCACCGCCTCCCTGCAGAGCGCTTCAACCACTTCCGGAAAGGCCATGTCGTCAGGCTCCCCTACCCCCATGTCAATTATTTCAGCGCCGGGATTTGCCTGGAGGGCGGCGCGTTTCGCCCTCTTGATTTTTTCAAACTTGTAGATTTTCGTGTCTTTCCCGAACTGATCTCCGCCAATCCTCTGCGCAAAATTCTTCTGCAAAAACGATTCCATTCTATTCTCCTGTAAATATTATATTGTCTATTTTATTTTTTTATGGAATAAAAAAATATCAATGATGGGAAAAGCACCGTTCCGGTGCGTGGAAGAGTGCAACACCAAGCTCATTCGCCCTTTGTATCACATCTGCATCCTTGATTGATCCGGGAGGGGAAATCATGGCGCTCACTCCGGCTTCGGCAGCCACCTCCACGGCATCCGGAAACGGGAAAAACCCGTCACTCGCCATCACAGAATCCTTGATGTTCTCATTTCCCTGATACTTGTTGTTGTATTTGCAAATTGCCTGCTCAACTGCGCCAACCCTGTCCTGTTCGCCGGTGCCTACGGAAAGAGTCTGCCCGTTCTTGACAATCACAACTCCGTTGGAACGCACGCTCAGGTTTATGTACCAGGCGGCCAGAATGTCCTCGAGCTGGCCCGGGAGCGGCTTGACGGTTGAGACAACTGTGCCGAAGGCCTTGCTTTCAGCCGAGGCCGGTTTGAGATCACTCAGGGATTTCAGGTTAGTCAGCAAAGGGGCGGCGACAACCACCGAACCGTCGGCAAGGACTTTCATGGTATTGTGGACATCGGACGATTCTCCGACAAAACGCGGAATATCGGAAATTTTCCCGCATTTGATGATTCTTATGTGCCTGTTGAGTTTTAATTTCTCACCGTCATTGAACGCTTCCAACGCGTATTTGTCAAACGACGGAGCGACAACGCATTCGACGAACGTGTCCATGATTTCCTTGGCAGTCTGTCCGTCAACCTCGACATTGAACGCTATGACACTTCCGAATGCGGCCCTTGCATCACAGTCGCGCGCCTTTATGTAAACATCACATACTGCCTCGCCGTCATGCTGAACTGCGGCACCGCTCGGATTGACATGTTTCATGACGGCGCACGCCGGCCTGTTGAAGAATTTCACGATGTTCAGGGCATAAGATATGTCTTCAAGATTGGTCTGCGAGAGCCCGCTTTTCCCGGTCTTGAGAATCTGCATGTCACCGATTGCGCAAGCCTGCCCTTCAGGCTTATAATAGGCTGCAGACTGATGAGGATTTGTGCCGTAGCGGAGATCCTCGACTTTTTTGTATTTTCTGCCCCTTATCTCGATAACGTCGCAAAAATCCCCCGTGTTCTTTGAAAGATATGTGTTCCGGTTCATCGCTGCTTCAGCCATTTTAATCTCCCGTGTGTGTGTTTGTAAGAATTCAGAAGACAGAAGTCAGGATTCAGAATGAAATCCGAACTCAAACCCAATTACATTCTGACTACTGACTCCTCCTTTGAAACTTGCCTTGAAAGTATGTTGGGCTTTAGCCCGACAATGTGGCGGTCTAAAGAACCGCCCTACTTAATCGGCAAAAGTTTCTTATTGATAAAAACTGCGACCTTCGCAGTCGGGCGCTGAATTCTGACTTCTTTTATTATTCCCTGAAAGGCATAAATTGTATATCCTGTAGAGATTTTTTCAACACTCATTGCCATATAATTTTGGAAGTGAAGTTTTCTTTCTATTCCCCATGCTCCCTCTGGCGCAAAACCGGTGCTTCCCGGCCTGATACTTGATTTATTCTCCCCCTCCGGCTATCTTTCCACCAATAAGAAAATTAAAAGTTCTATCAGTCAGTTTATAGGAGACAGGCAATGAGTATTGCAGAGATCAGAGGAATGTCCACAATTGAACGAATCCAGACTATGGAGATTCTATGGGACATGCTTTCTTCCGAACAGGAGAACATCAAATCTCCTGAATGGCATAGCAGAGTTCTTAAGGAACGTCAGAGAAAAATAGCCAAAGGAAAAATGAAATTCATCTCTTTGGATCAGTTGAAAGACCATTTCCGCAAATGAATCCAAGAAAAGTCATTGTTTCCGAGGATGCTCTCTCCGATCTTGACGCTGGCAAATTGTTTTACGACAATCGCGAAGCAGGTGTCGGTCAATACTTTATCAATTCACTAATTGCCGATCTTGAATCACTCAGGTTTTATTCCGACTTGGCTGGGAAAACAAATTAAGAAAAGAATTTCAAGACACATGTGACTGATTGGATTTTTTCTCCATGATGCTTTTTTCACGCAGGGAAAAAAGCCTGAAAGGTTAAATCGGACAAAAGGCAAATGAATCTACTCGTCTGGACATATCACAGGGTTCTCCCCGAAGCATCTTCGGGTGCTGTCTGCACAGACGTGTTTGAGAAGCAGATTGCGTATCTCGCAAAAGCCGGTTACAGATTTATCGGAACCGCAGATCTTGAACTTTTCCTGAATGAAAAACTTCCGCAGACGGAAAAACACACGATGCTCACTTTTGATGACGGCTGGGCGGACAATCTCATATGGGCGACACCGATCCTCAAAAAATATTCCGCGAAAGCGGTACTTGCCCTGAACACGGGATTCATAAATAAGAACTCCTGCGAAATCCGCAATTCCGGGAATTACAAGACAATAGACTCAAAGACAGCTCTCGGTGCCGCCGCATATGGCAAGGACTACTCTTCGTTTCTGACCTGGAATGAAGTCCTGGAAATGAAAAAATCCGGAGTCTGGGAGATGCAGGCCCATGGCAATTCCCACTTCGGCTGCTACAGTGACTTTGACAAAATACGGGGTTTCTATCCGGACAGACAGCACTGGACCATGGAATTCGCGCTCGGCGAACCTCCGTTTTACGGCGCCCCCAGGACAACTTTCAGAAGCGTTCTTTCCGACAGGAAAACCATTTTATGCGATGACCTGAAAACCGCACTGCGCCAGACCAACAGCGACAGAAAAAGAAAAAAACTCTGTGAAAATCACAGTTCACCTTTGGATACTATTGAGACTCCGGAAGAGTTCGAGAAACGTGTCACTGATGATTTGAACTCATGCAGGAAATCCATCAGTGAAAATCTCGGACAGACTCCGGACTGTCTTTTCTGGCCATGGGGGCATTATTCCGATTCAAGCGTGAAAATCGCAAAGGAATGCGGCTTCAGAATGCTGTTCACCATGGAGAAAGATGCGGT
>Ga0172379_10006519_pt1 | contig 15572 bp, 18 predicted proteins | sample GrowelOW334metaG_FD_119756 | JGI IMG/M metagenome (GOLD analysis project Ga0172379, IMG submission 119756) | Groundwater microbial communities from an aquifer near a municipal landfill in Southern Ontario, Canada - Groundwater well OW334 metaG | ecosystem: Environmental > Aquatic > Deep... | reverse complement strand
GTTTTTCATATTGATAAGCCTCGCGACTCTGTTTATATTCTTTAAACTCTCAAGCGAAAAATCCGGCCCGGCAATCGCATCGCTTATAACCCTCCTTATAATCCCGCTGATGCTTGAACGCGACGAAATAAGACCGGAAATTTTCAGCAATCTGCTTGCTGGAATATTTTTGCTGATTCTAACAAAATACAAAGAAGGAAAAATATCACCAAGATTTTTACTCATACTCCCCGTTATAGAATTATTATGGATAAACACTCACATATATTTTTTTCTTGGATTCGTAATCGCGGGAGCATTTCTTTTTGAAGCCGTTATTGAAAAATCAAAACCGGTTATAAAAACTCTCGCTTCAACAATCGGACTTATGTTTGTTGCGATTTTTATAAACCCCGCTGGTTTGCGCGGAGTTTTGGCTCCATTTGATATTTTTAAAAACTACGGGTACACGATTGTCGAAAACAAAAGCATTTTCTTTCTGGAGAATCTTATAAAAAATCCGAATTTCCTCATTTTAAAAATAATGTTTTTGGCGTTTCTGCTTTTGATAGTTTTTCGGCTTATTCAAAATAAGCGAGGAATTCCAATAAGGGATTTGATATTTGCGGCTGGATTTAGTTTTGCAGCTTTTCTTGCGTTAAGAAATATGGCGCTTTTTGCTTTTTTTGCGTTACCGATATCCTCCGCTTGTATAGCGGGACTTTTAGGAAAGAAAATAGAAAATGTAAAAATAAACCTGTTTGCAATTGTGATTTTTGCGTTCTTTATTTTATCAATATTTTCTGGAGAATATAAATCTATAGCTCCGTACGAAAAATTAGGGTTTGGATTACTGAATGGAAACAATGCCACCGCCGAATTTGTAAAAAATAAAAATCTTGAAGGCCCGATATTTAATAATTACGATATTGGAGGATATTTAATATTCAATCTTTGGCCGGAAAGGAAGACTTTTGTTGATAATCGCCCCGAAGCTTACCCAAACGATTTTTTCCAAAAGGTTTATATGCCAATGCAAGAAGATAAAAAAATATGGGATGAACAGTTAAAAATTTACGGGTTCAAATCAATTATATTTTCAACCGCCGACTTTACTCCCTGGGGGCAGAATTTTCTTAAAAACATAACAACCGATCCAGACTGGTCTACTGTCTTTAAAGATGGGCGTGTTATTGTCCTAGTTAAAAACTAGATATAACGCCAATATGCGAATTTACGCTAATGATGCTAATATGAAATTTAATTAGCGTCATTCGTGTGCCATTAGTATATTAGCCCCGTTACTCTCTTTGCTATAACATATATAGGATGTTATTTATTTAACATAATACAATTCCCCATGATTTTTAAGGATTATAAATTTTGAGAGTAACGGGGTTAGCGTCGCTTATGAAATTACTATCCATAATCATCCCCGCCTATAACGAAGGAAAAACCATCGCGTCTGTCTTGGATAAAGTTTTGGCGCAAAATTACGGCGAGTGGCGCAAAGAAGTAATTGTTGTAAACGACTGCTCAACCGATAACACAAGAGATATAGCACAAACATATCTTGGAAAAATAAAATACATTGAACACGAAAAAAATGGCGGAAAAGGCGCGGCAATAAAAACAGGACTTGTGGCAGAAACCGGAGACGCCGTTATTGTTCAGGATGCGGATCTTGAATACGATCCTGCCGATATTAAATTGCTTCTTGATGAATTTGATAAAAAAACAGCAGATGTAATTTACGGCTCGCGCAATATGCACCCAGAACGCAAAGGATATTCTCTGTATGTTTTGGGATCAAAAATTTTGGACACTCTTATAAATATTTTTTTCTGGACAAATATTACCGACGCCTATACCTGCTACAAACTTTTTCCGGCTGACATTATAAAGCGCATAAACATACAAAGCACCGGATTTGAAATGGAAATGGAGCTTACTGTTAAAACCTTAAAAATGGGATATAAAATAAAAGAAATACCGATTCATTATTATCCTCGTAAATTTTCCGAAGGCAAAAAAATCCGCGCTAAAGACGGATTAAAAGGCATTTGGACTTTACTTAAATACAGGTTCTAGGAAATTAGGCATTAGGCGCTAGATTTTACCCTAAAGCCTAGAGCCTAGGAAGCTAATAACTTACGAAGAACTTCGTAAGCTTTTTTTGCTCCGTTTACAGCTCTGTGTGGCATCGGCTCTTCTGGAATTTTAAAATACCTGCACATTCCGCTTAACGAAAATTCCTTGAGCTTTGGAAAATCATTTGCCTTTGACCATCCGATTGAAAACAAATCCACCCGATGATAATCGGTATGATCCTCCACTCCCGTGTCTTTGAAAGCTTCCGAAATAAAAGACCAATCAAAAAAACTGTTCTGCGCCAAAAAGATGGCGTTTTTTGTTTTCTTGGAATAAATCTTCATCGCCTCTTTCAAATCCATCGCATTCGCCCATCCAAGCTTATTGTATCCACAAAATTTAATTGCCGAAGCCGCGCCTGTTTTTATATGGTTTGGTTTTACTTTTGCGTTCCACTCGTCAATTACTTTGAAAGTTTTTTGATCTACAACAATAAGGCCGATCTCTACGATTTCGTGTATATGAAAATCAAGACCTGTTGTTTCAACATCTGTTATTGCAAGATGACGTTTTGAAAAATCCATATCGGTATCTTACTTGGAAAGTATTATATTGTAAATGTTTTGATACAAACCGGCCGCTTTGTCCCAGCTCATTTCTTTTGCGAATTTTATTGATTCTGCAGAAAATCCAGCGCGTAAATTATTGTCTGATAATATTCTGCTGATAGACGAAGCCGCTTCATCCGTGTTTTTTGAATTTACCAAAATTCCGTTTCTTCCGTTGGCAACTGCGTCTTCTGCGCTTGTTCCAAGCGCGGAAACTATCGGAAGCCCGCAAGAAGCCGCTTCCAAAAACACGAGTCCGAATCCTTCTATATCTTTGTTTATATCTTGAGGCAAAAGCAAAAACATTTCCGCATTTTTATAAAGTCCAATAAGTTCCTCATTTGAAATTCTTTGTATGCCGAATCCTTTTTGAGCGTCGTAAGCCGCGAAGATAATTCTGTCTGACAGATTAAGGTCGGCGATGATTTTTTTTAGCCTATTATATTCAGAACTTGAAGAAGTATAATCCCAGCCGAAAATAACATAATTTATGTTTGGAAAATTCTGCGCGATTTTGGCAAAAGCTTTTATTGAATATTCATAGCCTTTTCTTTCTTTTAATACGCCAACGCTAAGAATGTACGGTTTTAAGTTTTTTATATTTGATGGTATATCGGCCGATTCGTTTTGGAATTTTTCATAATCAACTCCATGATTAATAACTTCTATTTCAAGATTCGGCAAAAACTTTTGGATTTCTTTTTTTGTATTATTGCTTATGGCGACAACTTTATCGGCGCGCCTGTAAGCCCATTTCATAATCGGTTTTAAAAACGGACTGTAAAACGGCCTCACTGCTCCGCTTCCGATAGCTGTGATGATAACTTTTTTTCCCAGTCCGATTGATGCGAGCACAGCTATAAATCCATACGGCCATCCATCAAGCGCGTGGATTATATCGTATTTCTTAAAAACCCTTCTGATTTTTGGCAGGCTAAAAAGCAGACCGAACTTTCCAGATTTTATAATCGGATTATCCAGTTTGTGACCGCTCGGTTCGCTTGTTAGAACAATTGATTCTAAATCAGACTGACATCGAATCAAACTTTCGTAGAGACTCAAAAAAAACCGCCCCGCGCCGGTGTTATCTTTAAGACTACGGTTTAAATAGCAAATCCTCATGCCTTTATATATAAAACCATTAAAGAAGCAAAAAAGGAACAGACGTAAGATATTAAAAAAAGCGCCGTGCCCGTTTGGGTCGTGCGCTTGTGTTCAGTTTCTTGAACGGGTTGTGGGATTACTCCCAGTAGGCGCCAGGGTTCCGCCAGTCGGGATGGTTCTTGTCGAGCCATTCGATAGCGGCTTTGTCTGACTCGTCGTGCGCCTCGTAGTTCTTCTTGCTGTTGGCTGGAATCGGATCAGTGGTGTGAATCACCTTACCGCCATCCGTGATGTTTGTGACGCCGACACCCTCCTCACTGAAGCGGTTATAGTCGAACATCATTCCAAATCGGCAGCATAGCGACACGTGCGCGTCGCGGTCGTAGAATGCCGCCTTGTAGAAGATACTGGCACGCTCGCGACCTTTATCGTCCACGAGCTTCGACCACATAGAGTGATCGGTCGCCACCTTCTCCCAGCCATGTGGTAGCTCGACGTATTGGAACAGATTGTCGCCTTCCACTGGACCTAGGAACTTAACGCCTGCTGCTTCGAGTATGACCTTTGCGCTACAACTACCACCGCAGCTAATGTTCGTTGGCAAGGTGTCGCTCCCAACGAACGAACGCTGTCCATGCTCCTCCTGACGCTCGATCAAGCCACTCGCACCGAAGATCAATGCCTCGGCCAGAATGTCAGAAGGGTTCATCCTCGCCTTAAGGAATGTGTTGTCCGGTGACAACGTCTTTCTCATCTTCTCCTCTCCTCTCTGTTATGGAATGTACTAAACTACTCTAACCTAATACAAACAAGTATAGCATAATCCTCTATACAAGTCAATAGTCATATTTTTATTAAAAAAGAGCGGGCCGGTTAGGCTCGCCCTGCGCGATTTTATTCCAAACACAAATGATCAAAAAACCAACCAGTAAGAAGGCGGGGATCCACTTCATCAGGTTCTCTGTCTTCACAGTTTTGTAAATTATCCGCTCCTGATGCTAGATGAAGAATGGGAGCAGCGCCTCCACTCATCGCGACGGATACCGTTATAACGCAAAGCTGATCAAGTTTACTGCACCAAGCTAAAAAGAAATTCCTTGAACAGCACCCCACAAATTCCTGCCTATATGCCTCTCTGTCTTCAAGCGTATCATCAGGATCTTGACCGTTTATATATGCCCCAAGAAGAGCTAACCTTTCCCTAACTTGTTCTTCTCTTGGTTTAAATTGCAGAAATTTGCATGTGGGAAAAAGCCTGACATCGCTATCATTCATTGCCCTTTCCTCCTTTTTTAAGGTACACATCTAGCCGGCAATAATAGCAAAGTGTGGTTTAAAATTCAACAACTTATATTTTCCGAAGGGTTACTATTCGTGAGTTACAAAGTTTTTCTTTAAGACAGATTTCCATTCATAAATAATTGTGCCGCGTAAAAATGGGTCGCTGGCTATATCATTAACAACAAACAAGGATTTCTTTAAAATCTTAAAAGCCAAACCAAAATCACGTAAATTCAAATAGCCCTTAGGTTGAGGGCTATCATCCAACCCAGATTTAGAAACAAGATCCTTTCTATCAAAACACGCATAACTATCAAGCACAAAGAAAGTGTAATCTTTCTTTTTTAAAACTAAACTCCACCTTTTGGGTTCTCTTGATGTAACAACACAACAAAGAACGCTATTTTGATACTTGGTCGCGCCTTCTGGGAGAAGAACCAAACCAAAATGTTTTGCTGATTCACCAGTATCGGTAAATTGATATTCCTTAAAAAGAGGAATATCGCCAACTTTAAAAGTCATGAATTTTTATCTGAATAAACATCCACAATATCCGGATCAACAACAACTGTTGAAAAATCTAAAACCGCTCCCTTTTTTATACTATCTCCTTTTTCCTTTTCTTTTATACTTCTCATCGGTTCTGTATTGTAAGCCATCTCTTTTAACTTTGACTGCGTCAGCGGCAATAATTTTATAAGGAAGTTATCAAGAAAAATTTCTTCCCCTTTTGTAAAACTTAATTTTGGCATTTTTTTAGCCAAACTATGGCAATGGCGCGGTTTTTTGTAATCTTTATTTTCTTTAACTTCTTTTTTTATATAACCTCCTTTTTCAAGCCTCTCCACGGCGGAATATATATCAACAGATATTGGTCCATTCTGATCACGCATAAAAACAGCATCTGGAACAAATTTAGTCCCCGCATATTTTAACGAAAAAATTTGTATCAAGTATGGAATTTTAAACAACTGAAAACTAGACAGGTCAATAATCCCCATTTTATGGGCCCTGTCCAGTATAAAAAGTATCAATTCCTCTATACGGCTCATGTATTTATATTATAGCACTCTATCCCCGGCGATGAGTTTGGCAACTGAAGGATTGGTTTTTTTGGCAAAGAAAACGGCAAGTTCCGCGACAGAAAACAACGCGAATGTATATATCAAATCTCCGGCGAATGAATTTTTAATAAATGGGATTCCAGAAGCCATGCATTCGTAAAGCCCGGTTACAGTATGCGGATACCAAGTTCCAAACTGCCAAACTGCGTAGTTTGTAACAAGGTAAAATATAATCGTTCCTGCAAGCGATGTCGGCAAAGCAAAATACCACTTTTTGTTTTTAATCAAAACGCCAAGCAATACAACAACCGCGAACGACGCGTACACGCTCGCCAGAATCTGCCACTGGTAAAATCCCAGCTTCCAGTCCGAAAGAAGCATTATCGCCATCGGCACCAGAAAAGCTATCTTTTTGTTTTTGATGTAATAGCCCGAAAAAAGCGCGACCGCCGCTACTGCCGTAAAATTCGGCGAGTGAGGCAAAACCCTGGTTAAGATTCCCAGTAAAATTAAAATGTAATATATCATGGTTTTTATTTATTATAAAGAAGTTTCCAACATGTTGCGTCAAGACTTGCCCTAACTATATTACTTGTATTAAGAAATTCAATCAATCTACCCGGACTCATCATTGTATTTTTATTGCTCGGATCTTTAATCCATAGATTATTTTCATCATGTTTTATATCCCAAATATATTTTTCTCCAGTTAAAATATAATATTTATTGAACTTGCTATCTGTTTGGCTGAAAAATTTATTATATTCAACATTTATTCTTAATAATCGTATAGTCTCAAAATCCTTTAGTCGATTCTCTATCTCCAAGAGATTATCTAATGGTTCTTTATAATTAATTTCAAATTCATAATCATTACCTGCTGTTAAAAATTTTAATTGTTTATCCGGTAATAAATTCTGTAGTTTGTGATCTATTGGGCAAATACTTATAGTTAAGTCTTTTTTATTTTGAGCCAATAACAAATAATCATAATAAATATTTATATTATTCAAAACCGGCAATATAAAAGGGGAAGAAATATTTACAAGTTTTAATTCCACATTAAATTTTTCTCCACCAACTGTTACCATCTTATCCTTCTTAGGATTATCTGATTGCATAGGTTGTATATCAACAACACCATCAGTATTCAACTGAAAATCAATAAAAAAACCTATAGCAACAATGAATGAAATTACTGTGAGCGCATAACCTATTATTCTCCGAACTATCATATTAATATATGTGGACTCACCGGGAGTCGAACCCGGAACCCGGCAATGTCCCCGATTTGTCTACGAGTGTAACGAGTAGTTACAAATCGCAATCCCGTGGGATTTTCGGGAGTATGTGGAGGTATCGGGAATTGAACCCGAGTCTCGGCAATGCGAATGCCGCGTATTACCACTATACTATACCCCCGAAAATCCAGCGGGACGAATGCCGCGTAATGCCATTTTACTATGAGCCCTTTGATAATGTTTGACTTGGTCGGGGACAAACGACATATTATGTCGTTTGTCGGGAATCGAACCCAGTCTACACAAATTTACTTCGTAAATTTCCCGGGAATGCTATCCGTAGCATTCCCATCCGCTTTTTGGGTCGGGGTACCCGGATTCGAACCGGGGCTACACGAACCCGAATCGTGCGTACTACCGCTATACGATACCCCGACCAAAAAAGCGGATCCCAAATCGTGCGCCTGCTACCATCGTTTGTCTCCCAGACAAACGATTACTCCAGCCCGAAATTTATTTTACATAAAATCTGTTTTTTATGGATTCATCCTCTTTCTCAATTTCCTCCTCCAATTTGTTTTTGCCCGCCTGCGCAAGTTCAATCAAATCTTTTTCTCCAATCTGATTCAATTCCTCCATTCTTTTAAGCAAATATTCTTTTGTATTAAGGTCTGGATTATCAATAACTTCCTCTAAAAGCGCATTAAGAATATACCCTATTCTTCTGCCGGGCTCAATGGCGAGGGTTTTCATAACATCGTTGCCGTCTACTTTTAACATACCAACAGTTAAAGGATCTCGCGACACTTTTTCTATCATGTACTTCAAATGCCTAAGCTTATACGGCTCGGCTTTCGGCACACCAGATCCTTTTCTTTCCGCCTGTCTTACTTCCAAAAGCTCACCGATATTTTCGGGGCCTACTTTTCTAACAAGCCTGCGCACAGATTTGTCCGTAACCTCGCCCACGTTGTAATAAAACATATGATAGCGCACGAGCGTATAAACTTTCTCCGCAAAATCTTTTGGAAATTTAAGACGCTCCAAAATCTTCGCAGTCATTTTGGCGCTTATATATTCGTGTCCGTGAAAAGTCGCATCCAACCCTTCTCCTTCTTTTGAACGCGGTTTTCCTATGTCGTGGAAAAGCGAAGCGAATCTAACATAAATATTGTAATTATATTCTGCCGCAAATCCGAGCGATTTTACCGAGTGATCAAACACATTGTATTTATGATGCTTGTTTTGATCCACGCCAAAACCCTCCTCAACTTCCGGAAGAACAATTTTTAAAAGCCCGAGCTCCTGCATAAGTATTATTCCCTTCTCCGGATTTTCCGAACCGACAAGTTTAACAAGTTCATCTCTAACTCTTTCATGCGAAACCATTTTCAAAAGATTCGCTTTTGATTTTATGGCTGATTTTGTTTCCTCATCAATATTAAAATTTAACTGCGCAGAAAATCTTACGGCTCTCATAAGCCTAAGCGCGTCTTCATCAAACCTTTCCTCTGCATTTCCAACCGCTTTGATTATTTTTGCTTCTATATACTTTTGCCCATCAAAAGGATCAACTATTTCAAACTTGGGATTTTGAATTTGGGGTTTGTTTCGGATTTCGGATTTCGGATTTCGGATTTTTAGCGCGATTGAATTTATAGTGAAATCGCGGCGACAAAGGTCATCTCTAATATCCGACGTAAACTCCACGCGATCGGGATGGCGCTTGTCCGAATAAACGGTTTCTTTTCTGTATGGCGTAACTTCTACAATCTCAACTTTTTCAATCATACCAGACTCGTTAGAATCATCCGCCGAAATCTTCTCAATATTTCCAGTTCTATATTTCGAATTATAGAACTGCCTGACCTTAACGCCAACTGTTCCAAAATCATTTTCATAAACGCTGTCTGGAAATATTTTTTGAATTTCTTCGGGTTTTGCGTTTGTTGTTATATCCCAGTCATACGGCTTCCTTTCCATAAAAAGATCCCTTACGCAGCCACCAACAAGATAGGCTTCGTATCCGGAGCCTTCCAATTTTCCCATTATATTTTGTACGTATTCGGGAATTTTCATTTTTTACTTTTTGATTTTTTATCTTCCTCTACCATGTATTCCAATAAATCAATATACCAATTTAAGTGACCAATCAAGGATTGTGCTTTACAACTAGCACAATCAAAATTAAGCTCCTTACAAATACTTTTCCCAAATCCTCTCTGAACTTCAGTTTTTAATTTCCTTGTAATATCTAATCTTTGTTTATCATTCATATTTTTACCCTACTACTTGGACATCGGATGTCCAAGTAACTAATTTTCTAAAAATAATTTATCCACTTCTTTATCCGATCTCCTACTCTCCACTACATCAATAATAGTACTTTCACAAAAATTTTTATACTCACCGATATTGTTAAACTGCTCAATAACAATATCCTTTTTACAAAAACTACCTAACCCAGAAACATATTCATCCCAACTAGACTTGGACATCGGATATCCAAGTGAGGAATGAACTTTATTATTTAAATTAACATAAGCGCTAACTCTAAGAAGATATTCATTTGAAGAAATATGTATAGATTTGAATTTGCCCTGAAAAAGAACCCCCGAACGATTATTTTTGTTGTTAAAATATTTCGTATATCCATTTCCCAAACGCTGCATAAACTTTTCAATACCATTATCTACAAGTGGCTCTAAAATAAAATGATAGTGGTTCGGATTAAGACAATATGCAACAAAATTAACCAACTTGGACATCGTATGTCCAAGAAAATCTTTTTTAAAAGAATTTTCATATATACTCCCTATTGGTTCTACACAATTAAATTCAGACATACATTGTAAAAACCTGTTTAAATCATAGTAATCAATAAAAACATTCCTTTTATCTACACCACGATTATATATATGATAAAAATTACCTTGAACAAAAGGTGTTTTCCTCATATCGTGATTCTACCACTTGGACATCCGATGTCCAAGTAACAAGCTTTGATTTTGTAGGGTTTTGTGGTAATTTGTATATGTTTTTGCGGGATCGTCTAATGGTAGGACACATGCCTCTGGAGCATGTTATCTTGGTTCGAATCCAGGTCCCGCAGCCGACGAGTAACGACGAGGAGGTACTGAGCATAGCAATGCGAAGTGCTAAGACGAACGAAGGTTTTTTTGCACTGAGCTCAACAGAGCGAAGTGCATCCCGAATCACCCTCTAACTTTATGTACTATGTCTATTTAATAGAATGCGCGGATAGCACTCTTTATACTGGAATAACTACAGATATTCAGCGCAGATTTAAAGAACATAGTTCCGGAAAAGGAGGAGCATATACCAGATCAAAAAAAGTAAAGAAGGTTTTATATACTGAAAAATTTAAAAACAGAAGCGAAGCCCTAAAACGCGAATCCGAAATCAAAGGATGGAATAGATCAAAAAAATTATCCCTGATAAAAAACTAATGGCTATTCAAGAAAAACGGCCGAAGGTTGGAGTCGGCGTAATAATATACAAAGACGGCAAAGTGCTTTTGGGAAAGCGTAAAAATGCGCATGGCGAAGGTTCATGGTCTTTTCCGGGCGAGCATCTTGAATTTGGCGAAAAAATAGAAGAATGCGCAAAAAGAGAAGTTCTTGAAGAAACCGGAATCAAAATTCAAAATATTCGAATAGGAACTTTTACAAACGATGTTTTTAAAAAAGAAGACAAACATTATATAACAGTTTATGCTATCGGCGACTATAAATCCGGTGAAGCAGAAATCAAAGAACCAGAAAAATGCGGATGCTGGAAATGGTTTAGCCCAGACAAACTACCCAAACCTCTTTTTGCACCACTAAAAAATCTAAAGAAACAGAAAAGTTTGTTGATATAAATATGCAAATAGAAATTGAAGCAAAATTTACAAACGTAAATCCGGACGAAATTCGTGAAAAGCTCAGAAGCTTGGGCGGAAAACTTGTTTTTCCTGAACGACTTATGAAAAGGCGTGTTTTTGATTTTCAAGATGGTAATCTTGGTAATAAAGGAGCATGGATGCGCGTACGCGACGAAGGCGACGGGAAAATTACTATGAGTTATAAATGCTTAAGAGAAAGAACTCTTCATGGCACAAATGAGATTGCAATTGAAGTTAATAACTTTGATTCAGCATGCGATATTCTAAAAGCAATAGGATTAATAAACAAATCCTATCAGGAAACAAAAAGAGAGAAATGGGATTTGAGTGGAGTGGAAATTACAATTGATACGTGGCCTTGGATTCCAACTTTCATAGAAATAGAAGCTGAAAACGAAGAAAAGGTTAAATCGGCAGCAAGCAATCTTGGATTTGATTGGCAACAAGCTATGTTTGGAAGTGTTGAAAATGTTTATCAAATGCATTTTGACGCAACAGAAAAAGAAATAGATTCTTGGGAATCAATAATTTTTGTTCCGATTCCAGATTGGTTAGAAACCAAACGTAAAAAATGAAAAAACAAACCCTGTATATTACTGCCACGATTGTTCTGTTTCTTGGCATTGCTCTCGCAATTCAGTTTGTTTCGCCAAATATCGCGGATCCGGATGGAATGTATCATATAACCCACGCCAAGATTTATTTGGAAAATGGGATTTTCTATAACGAATTTCCGTGGGTGCAGTTTTCGGTTATAAAAGATTTAAAAACCGACTTATGGTACGGCTTTCATTTGTTTTTGATTCCGTTTAATTTTTTTGCAAATAGAATCTTTGGCGTAAAACTCGCTGGAGCCATAATCGCCTTTGCAACGCTTTTGATGTTTTTCTGGGCGTTAAAACGCCTAAAGATAAATTATGCCGTTATGTGGGTTTTGATGTTTATAGTTTCAGCGCCCGATGTTTTATACAGACTGACTATGACGCGCCCGCATAATCTTTCGCTTGGTCTTGCGATGTTAACTCTTTCGTTTGGATTTTCTGGCGGAGCATGGCCAATATTTTTTATATCCGCAACTGGCGCTTTTTTACATCTTGCGCTTGCGTGGCTTCCTGTTTTGATAATTCTGATAATCTCTTGTGTGAACTTTCGGTTCCGACGCTCCTTCGGAGGTCGGAACTCCGATCCAGAAAACCATTTGTCTATCGATAGAAATCAAATGTTTTCTGGCGTCGGAGCGGTAAGAAAAATTCAAAAACTCAATATTGAATGGAAAAAAATTCTGGCTGTTTTTGGCGGAGCGGTTTTTGGATTATTGCTAAGGCCGAATCCGCTTGGCGCTTTAAAACTTTTCTATATTCAAGTTATACAGCTTTCTGTTGTAAAAATGAAAGGAATCCCCCTTATATTCGGAAGAGAATTAAAACCGTCCGAAGCTATGGGATTTTTAAGGCAGATTTTGCCTGTTCTTTTGATTGTTTTGGTTTTGGCATATGTGTTTATAAAAATCAGAAAAAAGGTTCCTGCGGAAACTCGCCAAGATTGGACTATGAGAATATATTCCGCGCTGACTCTCACGGCAATATTTACTCTCATCGCGCAATTTATGATGCGCCGAAGCTACGATTTGATGAACGGATTCGGAATTTTTACAATCGCTTTAATAGCAACCGCGTATATTGCATATTTAGGTAGCCAGAAAAAAATCAGTTCTGATTATATTCCCCAAACAAAAAAAAGGATTATTCTGGCAGGACTGGTAATAATTGTTATGCTAGCCGTAAATTCAATGCCATTAGCATATTCATATATGAAAAGCGCGTGGTCGCCGACTTATTTAAAAGATGTTTCGCAATGGCTTAAAGAAAACACAAAACCCGGCGATATAGTTTTTAATTCTCGCTGGGATTATTTTGGCGGCCTCTTTTTCTGGAATCAGCAAAATTATTACATAAACGGAATGGATCCAATTTTTGCGTATTCAAAAAGCGAAGAGCTATATTGGGAATCGCATTTTATAGCAGCTGATGTTGGCTATACAAACACGTGTGAAAAAATAAGATGCGTTAAGGAAGAAATAATACAAACAAACGAATCTCTTTTAAAACATTTCAATTCTTCTTATTTGATTCTTCGCCTTATCCAAAATCCAAAAACATATTTCTACTGGCTGCAAGATCCAAATTACGAATTGGTTTTTGATAATAAAAAAGAGGCAGTATTCCGAGTACTGCCTCTAGAATGAACTAAACTCCTTGTAATCTCGCGCTATCATGTAGAGCCGAAAGCCCTGCGAGAATTGCAATCTGCTGAATCGGCGAATCAACATTATGCCCGCTGAATTCATACCCTTCTGAATCTATAGAATATCTAGTATATCTATATCCCGGATCTATTCCACACGCATCTCCAGGAACACTAATGTGAAATTCTCCGTCTCCATGCAAAGCTATCCTAAACTCAAAATCTTCAAACTCCATAACCATCCCACACATTTTTCTATGAGCAGAAATAGAAGCATTGCGGACTGTTCTAATAACAGGCTCCCTTTCCCTGCTCGTAAAAAGAGATGTTCTAAGCCACCTTATCAGTGCAATACTATATTCGCCGTTTATATACGAGCCGTGCATTCCAGTATCCGCGCTAAGAGTAAATAAAAGTATCTGCGGTTTGCTTGCGCTTGTAACAAATTCAGAAGGTTGATATCCATATCGCGCAAAAAAAGAAAAAACTGCAAGAGACGCGGAAATCGCAAAAAGAGGCTTCTGGCGATATTCATAGTCTTTCCCTGTTCCTCCGCAAACACATTCCTCTGAATGACCTAACTTTCCACTTGTACTGAACATTCTGCATGGATTTTCTGTAAAATGCCTAACACATGGAATTCTGATTACAAAAGAAAAGAAATCTCCGTCATCTTTTGCGGGCTCAAAAGCATCATCGAATCCGAATTTTGAGCGCAAATCAGCATCAAATTTTTTAAACCTAAATCTCTCTGCCAATTCAGCAACTGCTGGAGTTTCATCGCTGAGCTTAGTAGATTCGCTGATATATTCAGCAAAATCTTTGCGCACCCTCAACACAATTGCCGGCAATTCCGGCCTCCACGACAATTCATACCAGCATGGAATATTGTGTTTCATAATGGTTCTAAATTCTATTCCTGCCATAGCTCTTGCCTCCTCTCTGGAAAAAGAGCTTATTGTTTGTTAAGGTACAGCTAAATAAAAGCATAAAAGATATAAAGACTTCAAGCCTGCCGACTGAGTGAAGACGAAAGAGGTACTGAGCGTAACAACACGAATGTGCCAACCAAATGAAGATGAGTACATCCGCCGCGCTCAGCTCAGTATCTTCCTCACTCTCGTTCGTTGAGAGGTACTGAGCACAACAGTGCGAATGTGCTTATCAAATAGTGTTATAATTTAGTCATTAGAAATTAGTAATTAGTCATTTAATAACTTTGAATTATGCCCCGTAGTAGAATTTCCGAAAGGCTTTCCTTTGGAAAGCCAAATACATAAGTCGGAAATTCACTAGCAGGGCTATAATTTTGTAGCTATTCGCTACGCTCATAGACAAAATTATGCCCCATTTCACATTTCCATTAAAAGAAAAAAAGGTAATTGCAAAAGATACGATGGCTTTTGCTTTTGAGTTTGCCGGACAGGAATTCAAATTCCGCCCTGGCCAGTTTGTGGACATAACAATAGACAAGCCAAAATACAAAGACGACAAAGGAAACACTAGGGCTTTTTCAATCGCCTCCTCGCCTCTAGACGAGTATTTTATGGTAGCAACCCGCCTAACGGATAGCGCTATGAAAAAGAGCTTGTCAGAGCTTGAAATAGGCTCTCTAGTGCATATAGACGGCCCCCTAGGGGCGTTTAGGTTCCATTCCGATGAATCTACGCCTGCGGTTATAATCACTGGAGGAATCGGTATTACGCCCTTTAGAAGCGTTATAAAAGACGCTACGGAAAGAAACTCCGAACAGAAAATAACCATGATTTATTCAAACAGAACCTCCGATGACGCCGCGTTTGTTGAGGATTTTGAAGAATGGCAATCGTACAATCCTAATTTTGAATTTGTAACTAGATGGACCGCGGAAGAAGGCCATATCGACGAGCCGTTTTTAAAAAAACATATTAAAAATCTGGCAAAGCCGATTTTCTATGTAGCCGGCCCGCCAGGAATGGTCGCTGGCACAACAAAACTTTTGATAGAATCAGGCGTGCAGGAAGACAATATCAAGTTTGAAGAATTCGCTGGATATTAAAAATAGCTTTTAGCC
>Ga0172379_10006518_pt1 | contig 15572 bp, 16 predicted proteins | sample GrowelOW334metaG_FD_119756 | JGI IMG/M metagenome (GOLD analysis project Ga0172379, IMG submission 119756) | Groundwater microbial communities from an aquifer near a municipal landfill in Southern Ontario, Canada - Groundwater well OW334 metaG | ecosystem: Environmental > Aquatic > Deep... | reverse complement strand
GCCTTTGAGCGGCTGCTTCGTTGCTCCGAACTCACAGACCGCCGGTATGCTCGTTCGTCGCGTCTCGCATCCATCTCAAATCCAAGCCTCCAGAAATTCTATTACTTATGCGTAGGTCAATAATTTGCCGGCTCGAACCTGTAACCGTAATTTTTAACGGTCAGAATGCGCCTCCCCTCGGACTTCAACTTTTTGCGCAGAGAACCTATGTGCACATCCACCGTACGGGTCTCCACCTCAAGGGAGGCGTCCAGCCCCCAGGCTTTTTCCAGCAGCGCCGAACGGGAAAGCATTTTTCCGTCGGCGGTCATCAAAGCCTTTAGGAGCTCGAATTCGCGCGCGGTCAGGGCCAGAGGCCGCCCCTTAAGCAGGGCCAGCACGCGGGAACAATCCAGTTCAAGATCGCCGGCGCGGTAAATTTTGAAGGCTTCGCCGCCGGCCTCGGAACGGCGCAGCACGGCTTTCACCCGCGAGAGCAGCTCCTTGAGGCTGAACGGCTTTGTCACATAATCATCGGCGCCCATTTCAAGCCCGACGATCTTATCGGACTCCGAACCCTTGGCCGTAAGCATTATGATAGGGATGGAAGCGGTTTTCGCATCCATTTTGACGCGCCGGCAGACTTCCAGCCCGTCCAGTCCGGGCAGCATCAGGTCAAGGATTATAAGCCGGGGCCGTTCTTTCGCGGCCAGCAGCGGCGCCGAAGCCCCCTCCCGCGCCAGCACGGTTCGGTAGCCTTCCCTTTTAAGGTTATAGTCCAGCAGCCTGGCTATGTCCTTTTCATCTTCAACTATCAGGATCTTTTCTTCCATCGCGAATATAATACCAAAAAGGCGTCCCCAAAAGGGGGCCGGCCGGCGCTTTTTACCGGCATAACCGGACAGACGCCATGTTTTGCGCCTGCACGCCTTTAACCCCGCGCGGCCTTCTTATATAGGTTATAATTTTTATTAATGCCCGCGATTCTTGCCGAACCGTTCTTATTTTGTTAAATTCTATATGTAAGGACTTCTAAAATTTGTTCTAGGGACCCTGAGAATCCGGCGTTGGCGCGTTTTTCCGGGTCCGGAGGAAACATGACTACCGCTACCGCCGTAAGAAAAACAACTTTGAATGAGACCATGAGCAAGGCCGGGGGCAAAATGGTGGATTTCCACGGCTGGGAACTCCCCATACAGTTCGAAGGCATCTTAAAGGAGCACGCCGCCGTCAGGAATTCCGCCGGCATCTTCGACGTCTCCCATATGGGGCAGATCTTCGTGACCGGCCCGGACAGTTTCAAACTTCTGCAAAAAACTAACGCCAACGACCTGCGCAAAGCCACGGTCGGCAAAGGCGTTTATTCCCATCTGCTCAATGAGAACGGCGGCCTGGTGGACGATATCATCGCTTTCTGCCTGGCGCTCAACCGCTACCTGGTGATAGTGAACGCCACCACCAGCGCCAAGGATTTTAAATGGCTTTCCGCGGCGGCCGCCAAAATGAACGTAAAGGTGGAGAACAAAAGCGACGATTACTCGATGGTGGCGGTACAGGGCCCCAAGGTTCCCAAAATGATGGAGATCTTCGCCCCCGAAGCCGTCAAACTTCCGCGCTTCGGAATAGTCGAGAAGAAGCTTTTCGGAGCCGACTGTTTTATCAGCCGCACAGGCTACACCGGCGAGGACGGCTTTGAGATCACCGCGCCCCACGCCGTGATCGTAGAGATCTGGAACAAAATGATGGAACTGGGCAAGCCCTACGATATCGTTCCCTGCGGGCTCGGCGCGCGAGACACCCTGCGCCTGGAATCGGGCTACCTGCTCTACGGCCAGGATGTGGACGACGAGCACACCACCTACGAGTCCAATTACGGCTGGGTGGTCTGCCTGGATAAGGGGGATTTCACGGCCAGGGAGATCCTGGTCAGGCAGAAAGCCGAAGGGCTCAAACGCAGGTTGACCGGGCTGACGCTCGCCGGCGGCGGCGTGCCCAGGCCCGGCTGTAAAGTTTTCAGGAACGGCAAAGAACTGGGCGAGCTGGCCAGCGCCACCTACTCCCCCACCCTCAGGAAGGGCATAGGCGTAGGCTATATGTCCGACCCGGGACTTAAAGCCGGCGAAGCGCTGGAAGTGGAGATCCACGGCAAGCGCGTTCCCGCCCAGGTCGCCAAAGTCCCGTTCCATAAGGGCACGGCGTTCACTTTCAAGTTATAAACGGAAAGCCGGCCCGCAGTCCGTTACCACCGGCGGACGCCGGCGAAAAGATTCACGATCGCACTAAACAAGGAGAAACCACCATGCCTAAACAAGAAGAAGTGAAATACACCAAAACACATGAATGGATTTTTGTACAGGGGCAGGAAGCCGCCGTCGGACTGTCCGACCACGCCCAGCACGAGATGGGCGACATCGTGTTCGTGGAACTGCCCAAGCCCGCCCAGAACATTGAAAAGGAAAAGCCCTGCGCCGTGGTGGAATCGGTAAAGTCCGCCTTCGACATCTATGCCCCCGTTTCCGGACAGATCTCGGCCCTTAACGAAGAGATCACCAAGGACCCGGCTTTGATCAACCAGTCCCCCATGGACAAGGCGTGGCTCTTCAAGATCAAGCTTTCAAATGCCGCACAGCTCAGCGACCTGATGGACTGGACCGCCTACCAGGATTTCATAAAGCAGGCGACGCACTAGAACGGCGCCTGCGCGCCCTTACGGCCGTAAGGGCGCGCGCCCCGCCGTCAGCCGCAGGCTTTAGGCCGTACCGGGAATTGTTCGTCCGTCCGCCCCGCAAGATGCAGGCGGGGAACCGCTAAAACGATCCATGGATCCACGCTGAAGGCATACGGGAACGAGACGTGCGGCGGTATTCTTCCTCCGATCGGCGCACGGCCGAAAACGATCTCGCCCACATTCTTTCTAAGGAGCAACCGATGTTTACCGCCAACACCCAAAAAGACCGCGAGGAAATGCTTAAAACAATAGGCGTATCCTCCGTTAAAGACCTCCTGAAGCAGGTCCCAGCAAAATTCCTCCACCCAGCCTTCGATCTGCCCGGCGCCGCCCTCGACGAACAGCAGACCGCGCGGCGCATGAAAGTCCTTGCCGCCGCCAACACCGCTCCCTTAAGTTTCCTCGGCGCGGGCGCCTACGAGCGTTATATCCCCGCGGCGGTGAAGGCCCTTATTTCAAGGGGCGAATACCTTACCGCTTACACCCCCTACCAGGCCGAGGCCAGCCAGGGCATCCTCCAGACCATCTATGAGTACCAGAGTTCGGTCTGCGCCCTTTACGCCATGGACTGCGCCAACGCCTCCATGTACGACGGGGCCAGCGCCTTCGGCGAGGCCGTACGCGCGGCGGTAAGGGTCACCGGCAAAAAGAAAGTGCTCTGCCAGGAAACCCTTAATCCGCAGTACCTGCAGACGCTCAAGACCTATTTCGCCAATTCCGCCGAGTACCAGTTCGTCGCCATACCGTCCAAGGACGGCCTGGTGGACGCGGACAAACTGTCCGCCCTGCTGGGGACCGACACGGCCTGCGTGGCCTTCCAAACCCCGAACTTCTTCGGGCTGCTGGAAGACGCGCCCCGGATCTCGGAACTCGCCCACAAGGCCGGGGCTCTGGTAGTCGCCGCGGCCGACCCGGCAGGGCTGGGAAGCCTCACCCCTCCTGGAGAATACGGCGCCGATTTCGCCGTCGGCGAAGGCCAAAGCCTCGGGCTTCCCTTAAGCTACGGCGGGCCGTACCTCGGGATCTTCACCTGCAAAAAAGAATTCGTGCGCCAGATGCCAGGAAGGATAGCCGGCATGACCAGGGACAAGGACGGCAAGCGCGGGTTCGTGCTTACCCTCCAGGCCAGGGAGCAGCATATACGGCGCGACAAAGCGGCCTCCAATATCTGTTCCAACGAGGCTCTCTGCGCTTTAAGCGCCACCATCTATCTGGCGCTGCTCGGCCCGGAAGGCCTGAAGGAACTGGCGAAGGCCAACGCCGGCGCCGCGGCTTTCGCCGCCGCGAAGCTCTCGGCGATCCCGGGCGCCGCCCTTAAATTCAAAGGGGCGTTCTTCAACGAGTTCGTGCTGGAGGTCAAAGGAGACGCCGCCGCGCTCAGGGAGAAAGTGCTGGCCGGGGAGAATATCGACATCGGCCTGCCGCTTAAGGAGCTTTACCCGGCGCTCGGCCCCGGAGCCCTGCTGGTCTGCGCCACCGAAACCAAGACCGAAGAAGACATCCTCAGACTTGAAAAAGCGATAAGAGAGAACATATGACCAACCAAACCTCCGCAGAACATGTAAAAGACGGCGGCGCCGTAAAGACCTCGCCGGCGATCCCCGTTCCCGGCAAGATAGGCGATCTAATAAAGCCCGACAACCGCCTGAGCATAGAAAAATCCGATCCCGGGCGGCGCGCCGTCAGGTTCGGCAACAGCCTGAAGGCCAAAGAGAACCTCCCCGCGGCGCTGGCCAGGAAAACCGCTCCCAGGCTGCCCGAGCTTTCGGAATTCGATGTGGTGCGCCACTACACCAGGCTTTCAAAAATAAACTTCTCCATAGACACCCACTTCTACCCGCTCGGCTCCTGCACCATGAAGTACAATCCGAAGATCAACGAGGAGGCGGCGGCGCTGGAAGGCCTGGCGAACCTGCACCCGCTCGCCCACGACAAATCCTCGCAAGGCACGCTGGAGATGCTCTACGACCTGGAAAAACGCCTTTGCGCGCTGTGCGGCATGGACGCTTTCACCCTGCAGCCCGCCGCCGGAGCGCACAGCGAATTTACCGGCCTGCTGATAGCCAAAGCCTACTTCGCCAAAAAGGGCCAGCGGCAGCGCGTGGATATCATCTGCCCGGATTCCGCCCACGGCACCAACCCGGCCACGGCTTCCATGCTGGGCTTCAACGCCATCAACATCAAATCCGGCCCCGACGGCCGCGTGGATCCGGCCGACCTCAAAGCCCACCTGGGCGAGAAGACCGCCGTGCTCATGCTGACCATCCCCAACACGCTCGGGATCTTCGAATCCCGCATAGAAGAGATAGCCGCGATGGCGCACGCCGCCGGCGCGCTCGTTTATATGGACGGCGCGAACTTCAACGCTCTCATCGGCATCGTAAAACCCGGGGACCTTGGCGTGGACCTCATGCACATCAACACGCACAAGACCTTCTCCACCCCGCACGGCGGCGGCGGGCCCGGCGCGGGCGGCATAGGGGTCAGGAAACACCTGGAAGGATTTCTGCCCGTGCCCCGCGTAAAAAAAGAGGGCGCGGCCTACCGGACCGAGTTCCGCAGCCCGGATTCCATCGGCAAAGTAAAAGCGTTCTTCGGCAATACGGGCGTACTTACCCGCGCCTACGCCTATCTGCTCATGCACTCCAAACAGGACCTGGCCGGGATAGCCGAGAACGCCATTCTCAACGCCAATTACATGAAGAGCCGTCTTCAGGAGGTGTTTCCGGCCCATTCAAGCGAACACTGCATGCACGAGTGCGTCCTGACTCCCCCCGTGGCGCTGGCGGCCAGAGGCCTTAAAACCCTGGATATAGCAAAACGGCTGCTGGACTACGGCTTTCACGCGCCGACCATCTACTTCCCACTGATCGTCCACGAAGCCATTATGATCGAGCCCACGGAAACCGAATCGAAAGAGACCATGGACTCTTTTGTGGAAACCATGTTGAAAATATCCGCGGAAGGCGCCGCGGACCCGCAATTGCTGAAGGACGCGCCGCACACGATGCCGGTAAAAAGGCTGGATGAGGTCCAGGCGGCGCGTCAGCCGAACTTAAGATGGTAAAGCCGGCCGGCGCCTTTACCGCTTTTTGCGGACGGCCCCCTGAGCTCCGTATATGACCGAAGGCCTGATCATAGAAACCCACCCTCTCGACGCTTATGAGCAGATGGCGGCGGACGAGGTGCTTTGCGACGGGAGACCGTCCCCTTACACCCTCCGCTTTTACAACTGGAGCGGACCGGGCGTCACTTTCGGCTATTCGCAGAGGATCGGATCCGTGCGCGCCGGGCTCGGCCCCGAAAGAGCCGCCCTGCCCCTGGTGCGGCGGCCGACCGGCGGAGGGGTGGTTTTCCATGAAAGCGACCTGACCTTCTCCTTCATCTTTCATCAGCCGGGAATATATTTCGAACCGGCGAAAACCTACGACCGGCTGCACCGCGCCATCACCGGGGGTTACGCGCGCGCCGGAGTAGGTTTCGAACTGCTCAACGAAAAGACCGCGGACTATAAGACAAACAACCCGGTGATGGATTGTTTCTCCAAGCCGGTAAATCTTGACATTCTGCATAACGGGAAGAAAGTGCTCGGCGGGGCGCTGCGAAAATTCGGCGATCATATGCTGTATCAGGCTTCTTTTCAGGCCCCGGATGCGAGGACCAACGCCGCTTTTCACAGGAACATCATCATCAAAGCCCTGGGAGAGGAATTTAAACTTTCCTGGCGCAGCGCCGGCTTTTCGGGGCCGGAGACGGAAAAAGTGAAAGCTCTCGCGCTCTCCAAGTACGGCGCCAGGGAATGGAACGACAGAATATAAAATGCCGCAAGACGGCATCTTATAAAGCGGATCGCTATAACGGAGGCATTATGATCGCATTCGTATTATGCAAACTAGTGGCGGGGCTCGAACAGAAAGCGGTGCAGCAGATCAAGAGCGTGCGGGGCGTGAAGGATGTATATCTGACCTTCGGCGGGTGGGACGCCATTCTGGTGGCGGAATCCGACACCATCGACAAACTCAGCGCCCTGATCGTGCGCGAGGTCCGGGGGATCCACGGCGTGCAGACGACCGAAACCCTGGTCACCACCAACTTATAATAGCGCCGCATCGGGGAAATATTGTTTAATAGTCCCCTGGCCGTCCGCCGGACCCGGTCCGGGAACGGCATTTCCATAGGCTAGAGGTACCCGAAAATGGAGAACACCGGTTTTGCTAATTCCGCCGACAAGCTGGTCCTGCTGGTGGACGACGACGAGTCCGTCAGGGAACTTCTGGAGTTCGTGGTAAAGAAAGAAGGTTTCAAGGTGGAGAAGGCCGTGGACGGGGAGGAAGCTCTCCAGAAAGCGCGGCAATGCTCCCCCGACATCATCCTCCTGGACCTTATGCTGCCGAAATTCGGCGGCTTCGAGATCCTCCGCGAACTCCAGCGCGATGAAACGGCCGGCATTCCCATAATCATCATAACCGGCCGCTACACCGAGCGCTCGACTTCGGAAATGATCAAGCAGGAGCCCAATGTCAAAGACTTCATAGAAAAACCCGTGAAGCCCCAGGCGCTTGCGGCGGCGATCCACAAGATCCTGAAAACCCAGCCGCCGCAAAAAAAATAAAATGTCGTAAGACGGCATTTTATGGTAAAAATTTTTAATCCCATGCCGGTTCCGACCAAGAACGCGAAATATCTCATATTTTCAGTCTGCGCGCTGCTGTTCTTTCTCGCCGCCGCTTACGCGGACCTGGCCCTGCGCGCCAGAAGCGCGGGCCTTGAGGGCGACAAGTACGCGGCCTGGGCCGGAGAGCCCGGACTAAAAAAGGAATTCCTGGAGAACCGTTTCTCCTCCAGGCTGAGCGCCCTGGAGCGCGAAGCGGCCGAAGGCCTTCTGTCCTCAGCGGACCTTAAGGACAAAAAGGAGCTGCTCCTGGCGGAAAAAGAATTCATGCTCGGAGAAAGCCCGGCCAAATACGCCTATATCTGGTACAAGACCGCCGCCGGGGACTTTTCACCGCCGGAAACGCGCTGGACGCGGCTCGCGCGCAAAAAAGCACCCGAAGCCCTGGAACTCTGGAAAGCCGGACTCAGGGCCGAGAAAATAGAGTTCAAGGATTACGAACTTAAATAACCCGGGTGATCCGGCCGCGATTTTCAGGCCCGGCGGGCAGAAGGCCAAACCACATGAAGCACCCCACCCTGACCGCGCTGCTGCTCTCCCCGCTGACCGCGGCCGCCCCGCTCGCCACCGCCGCCCTGGCATACTCCGCCTTCGCGCGCCCCCAAGCCGCCCTGCCCCTCCTGCTGGGAGCGGCGCTTTACTGCCCGCTGCATTTTTACCCGTCCCGAAACCGTTTTTTTTACGTCCTCGCCCATGAATTAAGCCACGCCCTCGCGGCCCTGGCCAGCGGGGTAAGAATAAGGAAGATCACCGTGGGCAAGCGGGGCGGTTTCGTCGCCCTGAACTCCACCAGCACCCTCATCTCGCTCGCGCCGTATTTTATTCCGTTCTACGCCCTCGCGGCGGGCCTGGCATACGGGCTGGCGGCGTTCTTCATGGACATGTCGCCCTACAGGCCCCTCTTCACCGGCGCCGTCGGATTTCTTCTGGCTTTCCATCTGCTCAACACCGTAGACATCCTGGCCGGACCGGTGCAGAGCGACCTGAAAAAAGCCGGGGGCGTTTTTTTCTCGGTTTCCCTGGTGCTGCTGCTCAACAGTCTGTGCCTCGCCCTGGCGCTCAAATTGATCTTCCCCGAACTGGTTTCGCTCAGGAGTTACTCGGCCGGCGTCCTGGACAGGACCGGGCTGATAACCGCCCGGCTGTTCGCGGCCGTTTCTTACCTCTTTAATACTGCTAGAATATATTTACTCTCATGACACCGTCAAAGACGCGCAAATTGCTGAAGCAGATCCTGCTGAGGATAATCTTTCTCCCGCTGATCTTCGCTTTTCTTCTGCTTCTGACCGGCACTATCATCGTCAGGACGATGTTCACTCCGCGCGACCTGGAAGCGATCGTCACCGACCAGCTTCAGGGCTTCTTTAAAAGGCCGGTCCAGATAGGGTCCGCCAGACTTTCCTTTACCGGCGAGATCAAGATAAAGGGGCTTAAAGTGATAGAACCGGGGCCCAATGCCGTGAATTTCGTGACCGCGGATTATATTTTCGCGACCTATCGCCTGGCCCCTCTTTTACACCACAATATCGTCGTCGACAGCGTGATCCTGGTCTCCCCTAAAATAGAGCTCATAAAGGAGTCCTCCGGCAGCTGGAACTTTTCCGACATCCTGGAAGCGTACAAGATCCCTTCCGTAAAAAAGAACCGCCTTGACAAGATAGACGCGGCCGAGATCCGGGACGGGGTGATAAACCTCCGCTATCCGGGCGAAAAGACCGCCTATTCTTTTGAAAATGTGAACCTTACCCTGAAAGATTTCAGACCCGACGCTGACACCCCCTTCGACCTGTCGGTTTTTTTTAAACGGAAAGCCCTAGGCACGGACCTGGAAGGCCGGGTCTATGCCGAAGGCGTGGTGAACTTCAGCAATTTCGACCTGGACAAAGCCGAGGCGAAGGACCTCTCGCTGACTTTTTCGTTCCTGAACAAATCCTTCAAAGCCCAGGGCTCCGTCAGGAATTTCAGGCGGCCGGACATCGGACTGACGGCCCGCGCGGAGAAACTCCTCAGCTCCGACCTGGCGCCTCTTTTTAAAAGCCCCTATGATTTTTCGCTGCCCCCCACCCAATGGGGGCTGAAAGCGCGCATGACGGAGGACAAGACGCTTAACTTCTCGGTGAAGGCGGACCCCCTGGGTCTCAAAGCGGACGGCTTCTTTAAATTCTCCAAAAGTCCGGCGGCCTGCGCCTTCACGGTCTTTACTCCGCCCTTCAACCTGGCGGAGCTGAAGAAAACCTCCCCCGATCTCCCGCTCAACGAGATCTCAGGCATGGCCCAGGTCAGAGTGAGCGTCAACAACAGGTCCGGGAAGTTCGCCATGTCCAAGGTGGTCCTGACCTCCAATAAGGCCGGTTTTGCCTACAAGAACCTGCGCTTCGGCGACCTGAACCTTTCCGCCCTTTTTTCCGAAAGCTTCAAGAATAATTTTCTCAACATCCAGGACGGAAGGATGGCGATGGCCGGATTCCGGCTCACGGGGCTGAAAATAGCCACCCGGCTCTCCCACGACGAATTCGCCGGCAATTACTCCGCGCTCTGGGGCGGGGCGCCGATGAAAGGCCGCATCGTCATAGCCAGCCCCCTGACCGACAAAAAGACCGCCGAGTTCACCGGCTACTCCAAGCGCCTGGACCTCAAGGAAGGGCGCGATTTCCTGCTGGAACTGAAGAAAGTTAAAGTTCCGGACAAGAACCGCCGCAGTTACGAGTCGAAACTGGCCTGGGTCAAGACCGTGAAGAACTCCATCCCCAGCGGGTTCGCGGCCTTCCGCCTGCTTTACAAAGCCGATTTCCTGAAGCACGAATATTTCTACGCGCGCGGCTTCTACCTGTCCGCCGATCTCAGGAACATAGCCGGGCAGATAGAAAAGCTCAGGGGCGATGTTTCCATCAAGTCCGGCAGCGGAACTTTCTACAATGTGCAGAAGACTTCGGAGCGGGACCGCCTCTACTATATCCTTTCCCTGCCGGTCCTCACGATGTACCGCCTCAACAGGATGGGCGCGCTGAAGTTCGGCTATAAGCTCACCGATGTTAATTTTAGTTCCATCGGCGGGGACTACAGGCTGGACTCCGGGAAGATCAATATCCGCAACTTCTACATGGCCGGCAGGGAATTTTCCATCTATACCACCGGCGCCCTGGACCTGGCGAACGAGAATATTAAGTTAAAAGTTTATACAATATCGGATAAGTACTATTCTATGGGAAGCCTGCCGGAGACCATGACCGACGCAAGCGGGAAACCGGCGCTCGCCTTCACGATAGAGGGCAAGATGAACAAGCCGACCATAACCATGATGAACCCGAAAGAAGCGGGCAGCGTCATAGCGGAAGCGATAAAAAAAGGCGTCGCGATAGATCTGGCGAGGATAAATAAATTTGCGGCGGGAGGCAAGTAATATGTCTAAACTCGGAAAATTCGATGTGGTGGGGCTCCTTCAGGAACACGGCGCCATTTTAAACGGGCATTTCCAGCTCCCCTCCGGGTTCCACACCCAGACCTATATCCAGACCTCGCTGGTGATGCAGTATCCCAACCTGGCGCAGAAAGTGGCCAAAGAAATGGCCTCGAAATTCCCCCAGGAAATAAATGTGGTGATCTCGCCTTCCGTGGGGTCCATGGTCATAGGCCAGGAAGTGGCGCGCGTTAAAAAAGCCCGCTCCATTTTCACCGAGCGCATTAACGGGGTGATGGTCCTTAAAAGGGATTTCAAAATAGCCGAAGGCGAACGCGCCCTAGTGGTGGACGATGTTCTGAACACCGGCCGGCTGTGTTCAGAAGCGATAAACCTGGCCAGAGGCTACGGCGCCAAAGTGCTGGGCGTTGTGGCCATCGTGGACCGGTCCACCGCCGACCTGACCCTCAACGTGCCGGTCAGGGGGCTTATCTCCTACCCGCTCCAGCTCTTCACTCCGGACAACTGCCCCCTGTGCCGGCAGAAGATGCCGCTGACCGTCCCCGGCTCCACGGTCCATCATGTGCATTCCCAGGAATAAGATGCCGTGGAACGACATTTTATCGTAAAATTTTTTTGCGGCGAAAATTTTTAATGAAAACTAAATTTATCGCGCTGCTTTCCGATTTCGGCACCGACGACCCCTTCGTGGGGACCATGAAAGGCGTTATCCTGTCGAAAGCGCCGGGGCTGACCATAGTGGATATAACGCACCAGATTCCGCCGCAGGACATCCACACGGCGGCTTTTTACCTTATGGCCTCCATGCCTTACATGCCTAAAGGCACGCTTTTTATGGCCGTGGTGGACCCGACGGTCGGCACCGGCCGCGGCATTCTGTGGGCCAGGACGAAAAATTACCAGTTCATCGCCCCCGACAACGGGATCCTGGGCTGGGTGGAAGAACGAGAAGAGATCACGGATATCCGCTTTATCAACAACTCGGAACTTTTTATGCCGCGCATCAGCTCCACTTTTCACGGCCGGGATATCATGGCCCCCGTGGCGGCGGCCATCGCGAAGGGCCTGCCGGAAAAAAAGATCGGCCCCGTGCTGAAGGACCACAGGAAACTCCCTTTCCCGCATCCTGAAAAAGCCGGCAACCGCGTCATGGGCCGCGTCATCGCCGTGGACCATTTCGGCAACGCGATAACGAACCTCACGCAGCAGTATGTCAACGCCAAATCCATTTTTACCGTATCGGACAGGATCATTACGGGCGTTAAACTCACCTACGCCTCCGTGACCGAGGGCGAGCCGCTGGCGCTGATAGGCTCGTTCGGCTTTCTTGAATTTTCCATCAGGAACGGGAATTTCGCGGCGGTCTTCGGCGTAAAACCCGGCAGCGAAGTAGAAGCTATAGCCTCGTTGGAATAACGGCTCCGGGATAAGCGGTCAAGGAAACCTTACCATGCAAAAAGCTGCTCTTAAAACCCTGAAACTTAAATTCTCGGGCGAAAGGCGCCTCCATCAGGGCCACCCCTGGATCTTCTCCAATGAACTGGAGAAGATCGACAAAACCATCCCCGCGGGAGAGATCTGCGCCGTAATGCTCAACTCGGGCGCGCCGGCCGGCATCGGTTTCTTCAATCCCCACAGCCTCATCGCGGTCCGCCTGCTGAAAACCGGCTCGCTGGAACTTGAACCGGATTTCATCCTGAACCGGCTTAAAAAAGCCATGGAGTACCGGAAATCCCTCGGAATAATCGAGAACGGCAGGATGTTCTTCGGGGAATCCGACGGCCTGCCAGGCCTGGTCGTGGACAAATACGCCGATATTCTTGTGGCGGAAATAATCTCAGCGGGAGCGGAGCAGTTGAAAGACGAAATAACCAGGCACCTGCGCGCCCTCTACAAACCCCGCGGCATCTTCTACCGCAACACCCACGAGTTCCGCAACCTGGAGGGCCTTAAACTTTACACGGAGACCGCCTACGGCGAGGTCCCGGCGTCCGTCCAGGTGACGGAAGACGGGCTTAAATACGAAGTCCCCCTCACCTCCGGCCAGAAGACGGGCCTTTATTTCGACCAGGCCGAGAACCGGAACTTCCTGAAACCTTATTTCAAAGGGCGCAAAGTCCTGGACCTCTACACCTACCTTGGAGCTTTCGCCATGACGGCGGCGGCCGCGGGAGCGGAAATGGTCTGGGGCGTGGACTCTTCCACCGCCGCGGTGCAGGCGGCCGAACGCAACGCCGCGCTTAACGGCCTCCAGAGAAAGATCATCTTTAAAAAAGAGGACGCAGAGAGGGTTTTAAGCGGGCTCGCCACCGGCGAAATGCCCGAGCAGCCTGATTTCATACTCCTGGACCCGCCCAATTTCGTCAGGAGCAAGAAAAACCTGGTCCAGGCGGCCAAACTGCTGGCGCGCCTCAATTCGAGCGCCATGGCCGGCCTGCCCCCCGGAGGCCTGCTGGCGTTCTCCACCTGCTCCCACCACATCTCGCGCGAGATCTTCCTGGACATCCTCGGCGAAGCCGCCGCCAAAGCCGGCCGCCTGGCCGTCCTGATGGAACTGCGGGGCCAGGCCAAGGACCACCCCATACTCCTCAACATGCCTGAAACGGAATACCTGCACTTCGCGCTGGTAAAAGTGCTGTAAAATGTCGTAAAACGACATTTTACCGTACCGGCACGGGGTTTTATCCCCCCATGCCGGAGAGGCAATTTTCAGGGCAACTCGGAAGTACAGGGGAATTTTTAATAAAGGATGCTTTTTACCACTTTCAGGATCTCGTCTTTGCTGGAGGGTTTGGTGAGGTAAGTGCGGGCGCCGTAGCTTATCGCCTGGCGGATCTCAAGAATGTTCCCTTCAATGGTCAGCATGACCACGGGGATGGGCTTGGTGACCTGGTTGGCTTTTATAGCCTTGCAGGCGGCCAACCCGTCCATCTTCGGCATATGAATATCCAGCAGGATAAGAGCCGGGAGCTCTTTGGCCGCCAGTTCCACGGCCTCCGCCCCGTTCTCCGCCTCTATGACCGCGTAGCCGGCGGCTTTCAGCAAGGCCGCGAGACTTTCGCGCATCGCGTTATCGTCGTCAGCTATGAGGATCTTGTCAGCCATTGCCGCTCGCTTCCGATGCCGTAAAAATTTTTACGGCAAAAATTTTTAAAATGCCGCGAGTTGGGATCGAACCAACGACACCTGGTTTTTCAGACCAGTGCTCTACCACTGAGCTACCGCGGCACCTGTGGTATTCCTACACAGGTAGTTTATCATTTTTTAAAAACCCTGTTAAGGTTTTTCTCGCCCAGTGGCGGCCATATAGGCGTCCGGTCAGAATCCAAACGGACCATGTTTTCCCTTAAATGGGCATTTGGCAGGTGGGCATAGTAACGCCGGCTTTCTCTTTACATAAGTAAAATAGAGCACACAACTTAATACTGTTTTCGAATACTGGCGGGGCTTGAATCTTGATGCAAGTTGATAGAGAATTAAGAATGTGTCACCTTATCCCATTATTTACCGGCAAATTTCGCCGAAGCGAAGTTTCTGAGTGTAATAAACGCTGGCGGCCCCCTCGCGATTTGTTCCGATTACGACATCTTTGGCGGAAACACCAAGACTTATCAACTCGTTCTTAAACTGTTCCGCTTGAGATTTAAGCAATCCGGCACTCACTACTTGAATTTCGCCCCCCTTACGAACACTGACACCAAAGTAATTCTGCGGCACTTGCGTCGCGAATACCTTTGCGCCGGTCTTTGCTATAATCGCGGCAAGCTGCTTGATCCCGGTCTGGGCCGTTGCGTTATCGGAGTAAAGCCGTGTTACAGACTGAACGCAGGTACCGCTGTCGTGGACATAATTGACCGAGTAACTGACATAGGGGTGGGATTTAAACACTTCGCCTTTTTGGTTCTCCCCTGCCGTTGTGTATTCGGATAAATGGTGGGCGGCTATTGAGCAGGTTTTATAGACTTCTCTGCGCCAGTTACCCATTCTTGTCAAGTAAAGCACCGTACACTCATCCGGATTTTCAAAGACTTTCGAGCCTTCAACCGGTAATTCAGCCTTTTCCATGCCGGAAATGGTTCCCTTCATCGCCGCCGTCGCATCCTCAGAATTAGGGAAAGCCATGGAATCAAAGTTTTCAAATTCCAAGGCCCTGACGACACGGACCACGGAAGGGACTTTTGAAAGCAGCGCCGATCTCGCGTCACCTGCCGCTTTTTTAAGATCCGCCGCTCCGTCGGCATAAGCCCCCCCGGCCACGCCAAGCATAAGAACCGCCACAATGATTTTTTTCATTTCTTTGAAAACCTCCGTTTGTATTTAGCTACGCACCGCGCCTACATTTATACTATAGTGTTAAACAGTCAAAAACACCTGAGCCACACGGAACAAAAGAAAAAGAAAAAGGACCCATACAAAAATGGGTCTTCCGGGTGCCGGATTCCTACTACGTTTTTCAAAGGACACCAGCCTCTAGCGACCCAGGTGGAGCGGAAAAGCCGGTTTGCTATTGCCATGCGGCCTGATGATATGACCGGAAGCAATAGGGCGGACATAATAAACGATATGTTCGGGCGGCTGCCAAATGGTGTAGTGAAAACCTTCACTTTTGATAACGGCCCGGAATTTTCCAGGCATGAGGATATAGCAGCGGGACTAGGAGCCTGTCCGACATAAGGTTTTTAAGGCGAAATTGACGGTTTTGAGGCCGAACCGAAGTTGCGCGAAACGCGCAGGCTCCAATGAACCTGTAAGTTTCGCGCAACAAAGGTGCAGGC